>Ga0214923_10002637_pt1 | contig 23573 bp, 23 predicted proteins | sample LL1510_MetaG_FD_177993 | JGI IMG/M metagenome (GOLD analysis project Ga0214923, IMG submission 177993) | Freshwater microbial communities from Lake Lanier, Atlanta, Georgia, United States - LL-1510 | ecosystem: Environmental > Aquatic > Freshwater > Lake | place: USA: Georgia | collected...
GAGCCGCGCCGAGGAGTACCCTTACCCCAACGCGGCAGCCTGCCGCAGGGGTATGGGAGGGTTCATCATGGGTGAGGTCAAGATTGGCGCGCTGGTGTGGCCGCAGTTCACCGAGTGGAAGTCGGTCAAGTCGATGGGCGTGACCGCCGATCGCGTGGGCTTCGACACCCTCTGGACCTGGGATCACATGTACCCAATCATCGGCAACCCGAACGGCCCCATGTTCGAAGGCTGGTCGACGCTCGTCTCGTGGGCCGAGAACACCTCGAAAATTCGTATCGGTCTGATGGTCGGCGCGAACACCTTCCGCGAGCCAACCATTACAGCGAAGCTCGCCACCACCCTCGACCACATCTCCAACGGCCGCGCCATCCTTGGCGTTGGCGCCGCCTGGTTTGAAGAGGAGCACGAGCACTTCGGCCTGAACTTTGGCGATGGTTTCCCAGAGCGACTGCGCTGGCTCGGCGAGGCGCTGCCGATCATGCGCGGCATGCTCGACGGCACCGAACCAACCGCGACCGGCCCCCGCTACAAGGCGAAGACGGTGCGCAACCTTCCCGCCCCTATTCAGAAGCACCTGCCGATCCTGATCGGCGGCGGCGGCGAGCAGGTCACCTTGAAGCTCGTGGCCAAGTACGGCGACGCGAACAACGTGAGTGGCACCCCCGAGCAGGTCGCCCATAAAGAAGAGGTGCTACTGAAGCACTGCGAGGCGATTGGCCGCGATCCGAAGACGATCGACCGCACCGTGGGCATTGGCAACGTGGTGATTCGCAACGATGCCGCCGAAGCCCTGCGCATCCACACCGCCCAGTTCGGCACCAACGGCATCAACCCCGTCTGGGAGAACCAGCCAGTCGGCACCGTCGACCAAGTGGTGGAGCACCTCGCTCCGTACCTAAAGATCGGCTACCGCCACCTGATCGCTGGCTTCGCCACCCCACACGATGAGGAGTCGATGATCCGCTTCGCCGAAGAGGTGCTGCCAAAGCTCAAGCAGATCTAGCCGCACAGCGCGCCATAGTGGCGTGGTAAGAGCAAATCACTTGCAGACGAGGAGACTAGAGAAGTGACGTACTCAGAGGAAGAGCTTGATCTGGTCCTATTGGAGCGCAAACCAATACGCGGCTGGGAGGACCTGGATGAAGACTATCTAGCGACCATCCCTAACCTTTCAGGCGTCACGCTCAAAGGTCACTTCTACCGCAACACCCGTCTATCAGGCGCCAATCTCTGTGGGGCGACACTTGATGGCGACTTCTCAGATGTGGACTTCACCGATGCCATTCTGGTCAAGGCCAATCTCTCGGGTGCCAATCTGCAGAAATCGGGCTTTGGGCGAGCAAACCTCCGGGGTGCAAACCTCGCACTCGCGCACGCTGTCGGAGCTGACTTTGAGGCGGGCTCCCTCTTTCAGGCGCAGATGGCGGGGATCAACGCGACCAGCTGTGACTTCAGCCTCGCAGACCTGAGTGGCGCCGATATGACCCTCGGACGATTTTCTCGGGCGCGGTTTATCAGTGCCGACCTCAATGAGGCTCAGCTTCAGGGAGCCCTCTTGGCTCGTGCCAATATGACGGATGCAAACCTGAAAGACGCAGGGTTGCGTGAAGCCGATCTCTCTGGCTGTGATTTCACTGGTGCGAATCTAGAAGGGGCCGCCGTCCAAGGTGCGATCGTGTCGTTCTCAACGAGCTTTCTTGGAGCGACAATGCCCAACGGCGAACGTTTCCAAGAGCGTGATGAAAGCCCTCAGGAAACCTTAGAACGATATCGCGTTGTTGAGCTAGACGAGTAGGCATAAAGGAAACGTTTGGTAAACGGCTAAGAAAAAATCAATATCCGTTCGCTTCGACCCAATCAATTACATCATCAAGTTGATGATGGCCTAAGAGGTATAGCCGGAGCCACGCATGAGCTGCATCTGCTTTTTTTGGCAAAAGTTGCTTCGGGCGTCCTGTCAACCAATGACGCCGTTCGGCCGAACCAACTTCTCTCGTAACCACTGTGACAAATGCGAGGTAACGGATGATGTCTTCTTGCGGAAGCTCGCGTGACATTCTGGTTCTAAACCCACGGCCCCATTCTTCAGCCGAAGGGGGCAGCCCAGCGAGATTCACCAATTCAGACCACAATTTCGGAAAGTCCGAAGGCGTTGATACAAGGCTGCCAACCTGGTTTAGGAATGCCGATTTGCTTTTGCGTGCCGCTCCGTTCATTAAGCGGATTAGGATTTGGTTCTCTTGTTCGTTTAGGTCAGCTCCGGATTTTGAGACACCGCTGGCAGCCATCCAAGCCCACAAAGCCGCTTCATACAGCAACATTTAGGGAGCATATATGGGTGATGAAGAATATCGAGCGTAGGTGCGCAATTTGGCTCTGTTTTTGCATCGGTTAGCATCCGCCCATGGGAACGGCACCGATCCTCCTAGCCTGGGGCGACGACCTCCTCCTCATTGAGGAGGCGGTGGCGGCGCTGGGCGCCCGCATGGCCGCCGAGGACGTCATGGGGGGCGGGCTCCCCGAAAAGGTGCGCCTCAAGGCCGAGGGGCGTGGTTCCGGCGATGGGGCCGAAGTGCTCAATGAGCTGCGCCGCCGTCTCGGCACGGGCGGCCTCTTCGGCGGCGGTTCGCTGATGGTCGTTGCCGGTGCCGGGCGACTCGGGCGTACCAAAGATCTGCGGGCCGGCCTGAACGACACCCTCGCCAACATGGCGCCAGGCAACGGCGTCGTCTTAGTTGATCAGCGCGCGCGCCGACCGAACCTCAAGGGGATGCGCCCCGACGGCCCTGGTGAGTTAGGCCTGCTCGTCCAAGATCGCGGCGGCAGCATCATTTCATGTATCTCACCAGGTCCTGGTGAATTGGCGTCGTGGTTGCTTGCGCGCGCAAAGAGCGCTGGGCGCGAGATTGCTGGCGATGCCGCGAAATCAATCGCCGAACGGCTCGGTTCTGAAGTGCGAGAACCAGATCTTGATCGCAGTGGCATTCGCATGACGGCGGCAATCGAACTTGAGAAGCTGATGCTCGCGATTCCTACTGGGCCGATCTCCCTACGTGCCGTCGATGCACTCGTGGCCGATCGCGGCGTTGGATCACTCTTCGCGTTCGCTGACGCGATTGTCTCGCGCAGCGGCACGTTAGTCTCAAAGCATCTGCTTCGCGCAGTCAGTGAGCCGGGGCCAATGGTCGTGGCAACTCTGCATCGCAAGATGCGCGACCTCGCGCAGATTCACGGGGCAACAGTAGTGGAAGGTGCTTCGGTTGCAACGGCGGCGCGCACCATTGGCATGCATGAGTTCCCTGCCGGCAAGCTGGCCGAGGCGGCACGCAAGTGGAGCAGCGCCGAGATTGTTGATGCGATCAACGGCCTCGTTGAGTTGGATGCGATCAGTAAGGGTGACGGCGAACGAGCCTGGGGCCCGGCGCTGACTCGCTGGAGCGCTGCGCGCATTCGCTAACGCAGCGCTCCGAGCGCGTCGTTAGATCAGCCTTCGCGTTTCTCCGGCACTCCCTGCAACAGGTACCAGCCCACAAGCATCGTTGCGAGCAGGGTCAGCAGGCCAACGGTATATGCGAGATTGCCGAATGACTCATGAAGCAGGAATAACGTCGCGCCGTATAGAAGACCTCCGAGCACCTGTGAGCCCTTGCCCACGAGACCGTAGAGGCCGTAGAACTCACCGAGCTGCTTCGGTGGGGAAAGCCGGTACATGAGGATTCGGTCGGCGCCAGAGAGGCCGCCGAAGCCGAAACCGAGTATGACGCCCGCGACGATGAACATAATTTGGCCGACCGTGAAACCGGCGATGGCCTCCCCTGTGAAGAAGAGCGAGGTCGAACCAATAACTAATGCGATTGACCAAAGGGCAAGAACCTTGTTCAACGACGCTTTAGGACCATGGCTGTCGGTGCGGCGACCCCAATAAAGCCCGCCGACAACGGCTGTGGATGCAAGTGCAACGAGCACGACGCTTGCCATACCCACGCTGAACCCAACAGCAGATGTAGCGAATACGGTCATGATTGAAATCACGGTGTTTTGTGCATCCGTGTAGAAGAATCGCGCGGTTAGGAACCTCCGCAGTCCAGGAACCTTTTTGAGTTCACGGATGGTGTCCAGGGTTGCCAGAAGTGAGTTCTTTTTGGAAGTCCGACCTGCTGGCTCGGGCACCTCCTTGATAAAGACAAACATAGGTATAGCTAGTACGCCGAACATCACTGGCGCTAACTTAAAGATGTTTGCTAGGAATCCGTAATACTCGGCGTCAGAAGGTACCTCCGGAAGCGCTTGTGCCATGACAAGAATGATGACGCCGATCAGAATTGTCCCGAGATAGCCTAACCCGTTACCTAGACCTGAAACCCAGCCGCGGTTATTCGGCGTACTGACCAACTTGATAGTTGCATCGTAGTAGACCAATGACGCTTGGTATCCAAAATTCGCCAAGCAGAACAGTGCGATGCCGAATTGCACTGGGGCATCTGGGATGAAGAAGGCGGGAATAATCGCCATCAAGGTAAAGAAAAGCAAATACGGTAGTCGCTTTCCTGCTCGATCCGATACTGCGCCGATCGCAGGTGAAACTAATGCATTGAATCCCACTGAGATTGCAATTGCGATCTGGAACCAGAGACCGCCATCCGCTTCACCAAGCTGACGTGTCAAATAGAGACCAATCGCGTACGAGAAAATTCCGTACGACCAGATGGTGTTGGCGAGGTCATAGAGGGTCCACGAAGCGATCCATGTCGCCGGGACGGTGATCTTGACGCCACCTGCGGCGTTGCGTGTTGCCATGTTCTTCCTCCCTTAGTGCCGTGGGCGCGGCGCGGGCACGCCGTCGCTTCGGTCAGCACACAGGATGAGGGCTAGTGATGTGTAGTAAGTGTGTCGTTGCGCCTAGTGGTCACCGAGCACAGATTCCGATCGTGATGACACACAAGAGGAGCTAATTCTTGGATTTGGCGAGGTCCCCTAAATGTGTGTGCTTAAAGTCACTGTCGTATTTCAGCCCATATCCGAAGAATCGGTCGAATCCAACGTGCCCAAACCAGATGAGCCCAACTGCAATAGTGAACGGGTCCACTCGATACCAACCAGAGAGGATCACGAGCGTAGGGGCAAGATACGAATGCCCAACGTTGTAGAGAGTGGCCCCGGCACGTGTGTTCTTTAGATACCCCACCATGAAGATGTCAGGAACGAAGAGCAGTAACGGATAGAGCCACCACTCCTGCTGCTGCCCAGCGAACAGAAGAACTGACCCAATAAAGAGCACGAGCCCGTCGAGGCGGAGCCACAACTTTGGCTTTCCCGTTACGAAGGTTGGTGTCATCACAAAATGTTACCATAGGCTATACGGGGACGGCTACGATGAAGAAATGCGACCCAAACAAACAGGGCGAACATCCACAGCAATGAGCCCGGCCCAGGCGTGGGCAAAACAACTCAGACGACGTCGCCCAGGAGTAGTCGAAGACGTCTTAACTGGGCTCGCCAGCCTATACGGCACGCCTACCTGGAAGCCACGCATGGACCCGATCAGCGAGTTGGTCACCACGATCCTGAGCCAGAACACCAGCGACACAAATGCCGAGCGAGCTTTTATCGCCCTGCGCGAGCGCTATCCAGATTGGGCGGCCGTGGAGGCGGCGCCAGTGCGCTCACTTGCGGCAGTGATCAAGAGTGGCGGGCTTGCGGCACAGAAGGCACCTCGCATCAAGGCGGCACTCCGCGCCACGCGTGAACGGAGCGGATCGTATGACCTCTCGTTTCTGACCTCGATGTCGCCAATCGAGGCGCGTGATTGGCTCACCGCCATTCCCGGTATCGGCCCAAAGACGGCATCGATCGTGATGCTCTTCTGCTTTGGCGTTCCCCTCATGCCGGTCGACACCCATGTGGAGCGCGTCTCAAAACGGATCGGCCTGCTGCCGCCCAAGGCGAGTCTGCAATTTGCTCATGATGCGTGGCTTGATCTTGTGGAACCATCGCGCATGTACGAGGCGCACGTGGCGCTCATTCGTCACGGCCGGGGACACTGCGATGCACTGCGCCCAGATTGCGAGCGTTGCCCGATTCGCGCGCGTTGTCGCTACGTTGATCGCCGGGCGCCATAGCGCGCGTCGCTCTCTCTAGCGCGCGTCGCGGCGGTGCGCACTCGCGAGTGACCACGGAGCACTTCTAAAGTCGAGACCACCAGGCTCGCCCGACGCGCGCGATCCGAGTCCAAGAACCTCTACGGCAGCGCCAGTTGGTAACGCTAATCGTGGACCACCATTCGGCAGCGCATCATCGGCGAGAGCGGCAAGCCGCTCGTCGTCGCCGCCGATCGCGTGGGCGAGCACGCTCCATGCGCCAAGCGCGCCAATTCCGTTAGAAACCCTAATGGGGTGACCGCCGCAGGTGCATGATGCGGCGCGCCGACCGAGCGCCATTGCCGAGGCAGAGTCAGCGACGATCGTGAGGTCTGAAAGCTCCAGCGCGGAGGTAAGTTCACGTACTCGCTCTGGCTGGTCAAGAAGTTTCGTCGCATCGCCACCGCACAAGAAGAGGGTGGTTGGTTCGGTAATGCTGTGCGGCAGATGGTTGATAAGCGTTGCCTCGCGCCCAACTGTGGCAAGTAGCTGCTGCAGGGTGCGGGCCTGCCGATCGTCGTCTGAGGCGATCGAGGCGAGCAGAAGGGGGCCCGGCTGTGCGGCGAGCCACTGCAGCGCCTCAGGCCATGCGTGGGCTGAGCGTCCGAGTCCGCCGCCTGAGAGGTAGAGGGTTGCCATGCTCTGATCGTACTCGCCGCTGCGCCATACTGGCCCTATGACGGCAGGAGCGACTCCAGGAAGAATCGTCCTGATTGGCTCGGGCGAGATCGGCCCATCCATGGCGCCGCTGCATCGCAGCATCGTTGCCTCCCTGCCGAAGCGCACCACCCCATCGTCACTTGTTGCCCTCGACGGCAGCTATGACTTTCAAACGAACCGCGCCGAGATGGGTGAAAAGATCGCCGTCTTCTTCCGCTCCAAGGTTGGCATCCCGACCACTGTCATCGGCCTTCCTGAAACAGATCGCGCTGGCGCCGACCTTGCACCGTCGGCACTTGCCCCAACGATCGCCGGTTTGAACGATGCCGACCTCATCTTCTTGGGGCCAGGATCTCCGTCACGAGCACTCCGCCGTTGGGGCGGAACGCCAATCGTTGATCAGGTCGTCGGGCGCATTCAGAACGGCGCAACGCTGATCACGTCTTCGGCTGCGGCGGCAGCATCGGGTCGCTGCACCATTCCCGTCTACGAGATCTATAAGGCGGGTACGAACCCGGTCTGGCTTGATGGCCTCGACATCATCGGCGCACTTACTGGTCTCGCGGTTGCGGTCGTTCCTCACTGGAACAACAACGAAGGCGCAACACACGACACCTCTCGCTGCTTCATCGGCGAAAGCCGACTGCAGCAACTGGAGCGAGCCCTTCCAGTTGGCACCGCAATCTTGGGGATTGACGAACACACTGCTCTCACGATTGACCTAGGTGCGGACAACGTCTCCGTTCACGGCAAGGGTGCAATCACCATTCGTATTCCGGGCATCGGTGAAACCGCGATGCACAGCGGTGCTACCGAGTCGCTCGCCACCTTCGTCGCGCGATTCGGCGCCGCCGCCAGTGCGCCACGGTTGTCAGCGGCGCCGACCGAGGCGGTGCTTCCCACGCCCGCCCCAGTCACCGGCTCAGACGTAACTGCCGCCGTGGAGCAGCTCATCGCCCTTCGGGCAACCGCCCGCGCTGAGCGCCGATTCAGCGATGCAGATGCGCTGCGCGCAGCGATTGAAGCGCTCGGTGTGGAGCTTGTAGACGAGCCTACCGGTGCGCGCTGGAGCCTTCGCGCTTAACGAACGAAGCGGGCACCGATCGCGCCCATACGGCGCAGCAGGAAGCTCGGCATCAGGCTCAAGAAGCGCGCTGAAAGCGCATTCATGAATCCCGGAACGACGAGTGCACGTCCATCACGGAGCGCATCCAGCGCTGCACGGGCAACCGTATCTGCAGAGGTGAGCAGGAAACTCGGCACCCCCGAGCTTTGGCTGAGGCCGCCGCGCTCTTGGAATCCCGTCGGCGTAAAGCCAGGCGCCACACACGTCACCTTCACGCCAAACGGCTTCGCCTCTTCGTGCAGAGCTAGCGTGAAGTGCCGAACGTACGCCTTTGTTGCGGCGTAGGTCGTGAATCCTGGAAATGGAATAAAGGACGCGAGCGATGCAACATTGAGAATGCCGCCACTCTTTCGTGGTGCCATCGTCGCGAGTGCCGCCCTCGAGAGAATCGTGAGCGCAGTGACATTCACGGCAATTTCGTTAGCCTCACCGGCTGCATCAAGTTCGGTGATCTTGCCGAATTTCCCATAGCCAGCGTTGTTCACAACGATCTCAATCGGCCGGGAGGAGTCTAAGATTCGAGCTTCTACCCTCGCGACATCAGCACCTTGGGAGAGGTCGGCCACGATCGTTTCACTCGCTGCGCCAGTGGCGGCGGCGAGTGCAGCAACACGCGCGAGCTCATCACCGCGTCGAGCAACCAGCACAAGGTCGTGACCGCTCGAGGCGAGGCGCAGCGCAATGCGCTCGCCGATGCCCGACGAGGCTCCCGTAATGAGTGCGATAGGTCGTGCCATGAGGAGAGTATGCTCTGCGCATGGAACTTCTGCTTGGGATCGTTCTTCGCACCGTAGTGGTCTACCTCTTCCTTCTCGTTGGATTGCGACTTCTTGGTCGCGGCGAGGCGGCGCAGCTACGAACCATTGACCTGGTGCTTCTGCTGGTGTTGGCGAACTCCCTGCAGAACGCCATGGTTGGCGCCGACACGAGTTTGCTGGGCGGCATCGTCGCCGCGGCGACGCTCTTGATTGTTGCGCGCCTCTTGCATATCGCTGAGATGCGTTTTCCCCGACTTCGCCAGGGTATTGAGGGCGAGCCGATCCTCTTGGCGCGAAATGGGCATCTCCTGCGCCGCGGACTTGCCGCCGCAAACATGACGGCCAGCGATTTGGCCCTCGCGGCACGCCGGGTTGGAATTAGCGAACTGGCAGAGATCAAACTCGCCATCCTTGAGGCAGATGGTGAAGTCAGCGTCATCGGCGGCCAGAAGCGTCTCGCTCCAACGCGGCGCACGAGCCGAACGCGCACGGCAAAACGCGCGCGAAACTAAGCGTTGGACTGGCTTTGGTAGGGGGGCCTGGACTCGAACCAGGAACCGCCGAGATATAAGCTCGGTGCTCTAACCTTTGAGCTACCCCCCCGAGGGAGACGAACCACCGCAGTATGAGGCCTGCAGGCGGCTGCTCGCCACTACTTGACCGTAACCGCCACCTCAAGCGCTTCGCGCTCAAACTCTGCGGTGCAAACCACCGTCACGAACCAGACGCCCTTGGTTGCGCCCGCTCGCCAGGTGAAGGTGGCCACACCACTAGTAGGAACAAAGAGTGCGGCGGGGGCGTCTCCCTCGCGGGCGGCTTCAGGCACCCCGATCTCACACTCGGAGCCGGCACTCGCCCGCATGGTGAGGGTGACGTCGGCGCCCAGGGCAACGGCGGCAAGTGGTTCGACCTCAAGGCCAATCGGCAGGGATGGCACCACCGACGGTGATGGTTCCACGCTGCTCGCCGCAGAGGGTGCCGGGCTTGGTCGCGGCGTGCTGCTATCAGTACCCCCATCAAAGAGTGAGCCGATCGCGCCGAGGATGATGAGTCCAACGATAAGGGTGCCGCAGCCAGACTGGGTGGAGCGCTGTGTCGCGCGAAGGATGTTCATGAATCAGCCGTACGAGAGGGCGATCGCAATGGCGCACGAGGCAAGAGCGAGCGCGCTCACCTCCCAGCCGCGCTGTCGCAGGTCACGGCGCACCCGTGTGCTCAACGTGACCCCTAGAGCGAGCAGGACGCCACCCGCTACGAGAAGCACGGGCGAAGATGTAGGTGGCGCGCTGACTAGAAGCAAGAGATAGGTCAGCCCATGGAGCAGCGCGATCAGCCCGATCGTTCGTTTCCTGCCAAGCCGCACCACCGCGCCGTTGGTGCCAACCGATTTATCGAGCTCGCGATCGGCGAGTGCATTCTGGAGTGCAAGGGCGCTTCCGCCAGGAAGTGCGATTAAGCAGAGGGTTGCGATCGCGGCGGGGAGTGGCACTCCTGCGGCACTCCACGCGAATGCCGGAATCAGTGCGACCCCCAGAGCGAACGGAAGAAACGAGATGGGCGTTCGCTTAATGCCCGCGTTATAGAGATAGCCAAGGGTTGCCCCAGCAGCGGCAATAGCCACACTCGTGGTGCTGAGTGCCATCGCCGCAGCAAACCCTGCGGTTGCGGCGATCACCACCATGAAACGTGCCTCGCGTGATGTAACGAGGCCGCCAACCAGTGGCTTCTCCACTCTCCCCTTGTCACGATCTTGATCAAGCAGGTCATTCATGGCACCGATAGAGGTGTGGATGCCAAGCATGGTAAAGGCAGCAAGAGCCGCCTGGCCCCCCGACCCCCCTGCGGTCGTGGTGAGGGCCGCAGCAACGAGCGCGTTGAGGAGGGTCGGCAACGGGTGGGCGAGTCGAACGAGGGCAGCGAGGTGAGTCATAAGACGAGCCTACCTTGACAGGAGTAGGATTGCGCCGATGACTTCTACCCCTGCAATCGTCGTCTCGGACCTCGTCAAGCGCTACAAGGGCGCTGACCGTAACGCCGTAGATGGCGTCTCCTTCTCTGTTGAGCAGGGCTCCCTCTTCGCCCTCCTTGGGCCTAACGGCGCGGGAAAGACCACCACGATCAGCATCCTGACCACCACCCTCGCCGCCACCTCGGGGAGCGTGCAGATCGCGGGCGCCGACCTGGCCCACGACCAGTCGGAGGTCCGCCGCCGCGTCGGCATCATCTTCCAGAAGCCGTCGCTTGATCGCGCTCTCACCGGCGAGGAGAACTGCCGCTTCCACGCCGCGCTCTACGGCGCGTATGCCTATCGCCCATCGTTCAGCCTCATGCCGCAGGAATACCGCGAGCGTATTGTTGCGCTCGGTGCGCTCGTTGGTCTCGACCGCGACGATCTCTTCAAGAAGATCTCCAAGTACTCCGGTGGCATGCGTCGCAAGCTGGAGATCGCGCGTTCACTGCTCCACAAGCCGCAGGTGCTCTTCCTCGACGAGCCGACCGTTGGCCTCGACCCTGAGTCGCGCCGCTCGGTGGCCGGCTACCTCGATGCGATTCGTCGCAGCGAAGGAACCACAATGGTGCTCACCACGCACTACCTCGATGAGGTGGAGATTGCCGACCAGGTCTGCATCATTGACCGCGGCAAGATCGTGGCGAACGGCACGCCTGCCGAACTGCGCGTTGGCACTGGCGTGACTCGCGTTGAACTCGAAGCTGCAGACCGTGTGGCGCTTGGGGCAGAGATCGAGCGACTCGGTCACACGCCACAGGTCATTTCCGCCGGCTTCGCCGTTGAGGTGAAGGGGGCTGAGGTAGCTCACGCGCTCCTCCGCGACTTGAAGGCGCCGCTTACTCGATTCGAAGTACGCAGCCCGAGCCTCGAAGATGCCTACCTGAGGATCGTTGCCGCCACCGCAGATGATCGCGAAGAGTCGCCGCTCGACGATGCGCCGCGACGGGGGTTCCGCCGATGAGCACGCCGACCACCTACTCTGCCACTGCAAAGTTCAGCCTTCGCCGAGAGGCGGCGGCTGCAGCAGCAATTGCCGCGCGCGATGTCACCAAGCTTCTACGCGACCCGATTCGTCTCGTCGGCGGACTCGTCTTCCCCGCCCTCTTCATCGGCGTCCTCGGTGGTGCGTTTGCCTCTAACTTCCAGTCGCCGGGCATTGACCTGCTCCCCTTCATTTTTGCGGGGCAGCTTGCGCAGGGCGTCTGGCAGTCTTCGGCACTCGGCCTCGTCTCCATTCTTGAAGATCGCGAGAACGACTTCAGCCAAGAGATTTTCGTGGCGCCGATCGGGCGACGAACGATTCTCGCCGGCAAGATCCTCGGCGAGTCGCTCGTCGCATTCCCCCAGGCGTTCACCGTTATGGCCTTCGGCATCGTGCTTGGCATTCCGCTCACCCTGGCGCAGGTGTTCGCGCTCATCCCTGCGCTCATCCTGGTCGCTCTCTTCGGCGCTGCATTCGGCGCACTGATCGTGAGCCTGCTCCCAAACCAGCGCTCGGCGAACCTGCTCTTCCCGTTCATCTTCTTGCCGCAGTTCTTCCTCGCCGGCGCGTTTAACCCAATTCGCAACCTGCCGTGGTACCTCGACATCGTTAGCCACATCTCGCCGTTGCGATATGCCGTTGACCTCATTCGTGGTGCGTATTACGGCTATCCGAACGAGGCGGTGCTCGCGGATCCAACGTGGACGGTTGTGGTCATTGCCGTCGCCACGATGGTCATGCTCTCGATTGGCACCTTCCTCTTCGTTCGCAGCGAACGGAATCGCTAAGACCTTTTACTCGCTATACCTTGTCGGGGAAGTGGCAGGCGACCTGGTGGCCGGTTGAAACCTGCACGAGCTGTGGTGACTCGGTGTTGCAGCGTTCTGGATTGCCGAGCTTCTCCTTCAGCCAGCAGCGGGTCTGGAAGGCGCAGCCGCTCGGCGGGTTCGAAGGCGATGGCACATCTCCCTTCAGGATGATGCGCTTGCGCTTCTTCTCAATCGCTGGGTCAGGGATTGGCACCGCAGAGAGCAGCGCGATGGAATAGGGGTGCACTGGTGAACTATTCAGCTCCGCTGATGGTGCAACCTCGACGATTTTGCCCAGATACATCACGGCGGTGCGATCGCTGATGTGGCGAACGACCGAGAGGTCGTGGGCGATGAAGAGATAGGCGAGCCCTAGGCGCTGACGAAGTTCGCCGAGCAGGTTCAGGATCTGGGCCTGCACGCTTACGTCGAGCGCACTGACCGGCTCATCTGCCACCACCAGGTCTGGGTTGAGGGCGAGCGCACGCGCCACACCGATGCGCTGCCGCTGGCCCCCAGAGAACTCGTGCGGATATCGTTCCGCAAAGCGCGGATCAAGCCCGACTAGTTCCAGGAGCTCGGTGACCCGATCGGTGCGTTCGGCAGTGGTGCCCACCTTGTAGATGTCGGCGGGTTCGCGCAGGATCGCGCCAACGGTCATGCGTGGATTCAGTGAGGCATATGGGTCCTGGAAGATCATCTGCACTCGGCGTCGCAGGTCGTGCAACTCACGCCCTTCGGCGGTCGCCAGGTTATGGCCGTCAAAGTCAATTGTTCCCGCGCTCGGCTTCACCACGCGAGTGATTGCGCGCGCCACCGTGCTCTTGCCGCAACCCGACTCACCAACGAGACCAAGGATCTCGCCTTTCGCGACCTCAAACGAGACGCCATCAACTGCACGCACTTCGGCGACGGTGCGCTCGCGCACCAAGCCTTCGCGGATCGGGAATCGAACCGCGAGGTCTTTGACGTTGAGCAGTGGTTCGCGGCTCATCGTGTGACTCCTCCTGAACGCGGCAGCGGTCGCCCTTCAGCAACCTCTGCGGGGGCAACTGGGTTGAAGCAGGCCACGACATGGGTTGCGGTTGGTCCACTCGTCACGATCGGACCCTTACCGCCGTCGATCGGCGCGAGAGCGGGCGTCTCGGTGGCGCAGCGATCGGTGCGCCAGGCGCAGCGCGCATAGAACGAACAGCCGACGGGGGCCTCAATGAGATCGGGGGGTCGACCTTCGATGGGCACCAGCTTGCCGCCCGTCTCGCCATCGAGGCGCGGAATGGAGCGCAGCAGACCAACCGTGTACGGATGTCGCGGCTTCGCGAAGAGATCATCGGTAGTGCCCGATTCAATCACCGCGCCGGCGTACATCACGTTGACGCGATCGGCCATGCCGGCGAGAACGCCAAGGTCGTGGGTGACGAGGATCGTTGCGGTGCCGCGCTCCTCGGTGAGGCGGCGAAGCAGATCGAGCACCTGCGCCTGAATGGTGACGTCGAGCGCCGTGGTCGGCTCGTCGGCTATGAGCACGCGTGGCTCAAGGGCGAGGGCCATGGCGATCATCACGCGCTGGCGCATGCCGCCCGAGAACTCGTGCGGATAGCTACGGAGTCGCGACTCAGGGTTCGCAACGCCCACAGCGGTGAGGAGCTCAATCGCGCGGGTTCGCGCTGCCTCCTTCGTCACCTCGCGGTGCGCTTGAATCGTCTCCACTAGCTGCTCCTCAATGCGGAGCACTGGGTTCAGCGACGTCATGGGGTCTTGGAAGATCATCGCGATCTCACTGCCGCGCACCTGGCGCAGCTCCTCTTCCTTCAGGGTGGTGAGCTCTCGCCCCTCCAGCTTCACACTGCCCCCTTCGACGCGGCCAGCAGGCTTCGGCAGTAGTCCAACTATCGCTAGGTTCGTAACGCTCTTGCCGCAGCCTGACTCACCCGCAATGCCGAGCGTTTCGCCCGCCGCAAGGTCAAACGAAACACCGTTCACGGCGTGCACCGCGCCGTCGTGCGTGCGGAAGCGCACCACCAGGTCGCGAACCTCAAGCAGATGCTGGTCGCTCATCGCTTCAACTTCGGGTCAAGCGACTCGCGCAGCCCGTCTCCTAGCAAGTTGAATCCAATCGCCGAGATGACAATCGCACCACCAATGAAGACCACGATGTGCGGGGCCGTCTGCATGAAGCGACGTGCGTCGACGAGCATCGTCCCCCACTCTGGCGTTCGCGGATCGGCCGGCCCAAGTCCAAGGAAGCCGAGGCCTGCGATATCAATGATCGCGGTGGCGAGCACGAGCGTGGCTTGAACAATGAGTGGCGTCAAGGCGTTTGGCATCATGTGCCGCACCAGAATGCGCATGCGCGACGCACCAATCGTGCGGGCAGCCACCACGTAGTCAGCCTCGCGGAGCGCCAGCAGTGAGCCGCGAAGTAGCCGGGCAAAAGTTGGTGCGTAGCTCACCGCAATCGCGAACATGAGCTGCACCATGCCGCGACCGAGCGCGGTAACGATGCCGATGGCAAGCAGAATGCTTGGGATCGAAAGGAACACGTCGGTCGTGCGCATGATTAGGCCGTCAATTCGCCCGCCAAATCCGCCGGCGATTGCGCCAAGCACGCCACCAATAGCAAGCGCCAAAATCACCGAACCGACCCCAACGAAGAGGCTGATCTGTGCGCCGTAGAGGACGCGCGAAAAGATGTCGCGTCCCAGCAGGTCGGTCCCAAAGAGATGCGTGAGCGATGGAGCATCAAGGCTGCTGCCGTTCATGGCGTATGGGTCAAACGGCGCAATGAACGGTGCCAGGATCGCGGCGAGGGCGAAGAGCGCGATGCAGAAGAGACCAACAAGTGCGGGGCGGTTTCGGCGGAGACGGCGTGCCGCATCGCCCCAGAGCCCGCGCGACGCTCGCGCGAGCTGCGGATCTACAAGAGCGGCACGGAACATCATTGGTAGCGGATCTTCGGATTCAGCAGGGCGTACCCCACGTCGACGATTAGGTTCACGACGAGGAAGATCAGAGCAAACACCAGGATCGTTGACTGCACGATTGGGTAGTCATGGTTCTCAATCGCGTCCACGACCCAGCGCCCAACGCCGTTCCACACAAAGACCGTCTCGGTGAGCACTGCGCCACCGAGAAGCCCGCCGACCTGTAGTCCAACAACAGTGGTTACGGGGAGCCAGGCGTTGCGCATAACGTGTCGGTTGTCGACCGTCTTCTCTTTCAGGCCCTTCGAGCGGGCGGTTCGCACGTAGTCCTCGTTCGCCACCTCAATGACTGAGGCTCGTGTGATACGCGCAATGATGGCAAGCGGGATTGACCCCAGCGCAATCGACGGAAGGATCAGGTGCCGCACGACGTCGACGAAGAGATCGAGCCGTCCCGCAAAGAGCGTGTCGATTAACAGCAGGCCTGAGGTGGCGTCAAAGCGCGCTCGAGCATCGATACGGCCTTGTGTTGGTAGCCAACCGAGAATGACGCCGAAGATCACAACGAGTGCGAGCCCGAGCACGAAGACCGGGATGCTCACCCCAAAAAGACTGACGCCAGTGATGAGGCCGTCGACCCAGCTGCCAACCTTTCGTGCGGCAATGCGCCCGAGGGGAATACCCACCCCGATCGCAAAGAGCAGTGCGCCAAAGGTGAGCTCGATCGTGCCGGGAAATCGGGTCAGAAATTCCGCGAGAAATGGCTGGGAGTTCACGACGCTAGCGCCGAGATCGCCCGAAAGCGTCTTAAAGAGATACGAGATGTACTGCTCCCAGAGTGGACGATCAAGTCCTAAGTTTGAGATGAGCGCAGCGCACGCCTCAGGGGTGCGATGTTGCCCAAGGATGGCGACACATGGGTCACCAGGCAGGATGCGAATGTAAGCAAAGAGCAGGATCGAGAGGCCAATCAACACTGGAATGGCGGCGATCAAGCGACGAACGATGTACCTGCCCATAGGGGGGCAGTCTAAGGGTGAAACGCCGCCGCCGCCCCCTCAGACTCACGTCCAAGGGGGCGGCGGCAGATGCTCTCGTTAGAGCGAGTGGGCGACGCCCGAGGGCGACGCCTTACTCAGTTACGGTCGGTCGAGCCAGACCAGGTTCAGTGGCTCGTTCAACCCTGCGGAGCCGATAAAGCCCTTGAGGTCGATCGAGGCTGCAGCCTGCGGCTTCGAGTTGGCAATCGGCACGGTTGGCATGTCAGCACGGATCAAGTCCTGTGCCTTCTCCCACTGTGTCTTTGCCTCAGCCTCGGTGCCCGCTGCAAGTGCGGCGTTCATCGCGGCTTCGAGCGCATCGTTCTTGTATGCGAACTCCGTTGACGGCGCGCCGTCAACGTACCCAAAGAACGCAGTCTTCAGGAAGTTGTCTGGGCCAGCCCAGTCGCCGGTCCAGCCAAGGAGCCACATCTCGTACTTGCCAGCGTACTCATCATCAAGGTACCCACCGCGCCATGGGGCGTTGTTCGGGTTGATGGTGAAGCCAACAGCTTCGAGGTTCGCCGTGATCGCTTCAAACAGGCCTTTTGGATCAGGCATGTACGGGCGGGTCACGTCGTTTGGATACCAGAAGTCAATCGTAAGGTCGGTCTCACCCGACTCTGCGATCAACGCCTTGGCCTTCTCCACGTCGTAGGAAGGAAGGGCAAGGTCCTTTGCGTACAAGACGCCCGCTGGCATCCAGTTCGTGGCCTTCACCGCCGCGCCGGCGTAGAAGGTCTTGATCAAATAGTCGTAATCAATCGCATAGGCGATCGCTTCACGAATCTTTGCGTTGCTCACTGGAGCGTAGTTGTGGTTCATGGAGATCTGGAACGTGTTGAACGACGAACCACGGTCAATCAGTTGCAGCTTAGCGTTGGCCTTAATGGTTGCCGCATCAACTGGAGCAATCGTCTGGGCGAGGTCGATTTCGCCCGCGGCGAGACCGTTCAAGCGCTGTGCCTCTTCAGCAACAGCCTTGAAGACGATCGCGTCAACGTGCGCAACCTTCTCCTTATCCCAATACTCCGCGTACTTCTCGATCTCAACGCTGTCGCCGACGGTCCACTTCACAAACTTGAAGGGGCCGGTGCCGATCATTGCGCCAGCGCCACCCTGGGCGCCGGTGATCTTGGTCACGTCGGATTCGGTGTTGTCACCCTTACCAAGTGCCAACGCGGTTGGCGACTGGATCCCGAAGACCGGAAGGGTCTGGGTCAGGATGAAGTTCGAGCTCGGGCGCTTCAACTTAAGGGCAACGGTGGAGGCGTCTACTGCTGTAGCCGACTCAAGGTTGCTCGTCTCACCGTAGCCGCCGAATACTGCGCCAATGTAATAGGTGTAGTCCTGCAGAGCGGTAGGGATGTTGATGAAGCGGTTGTAGTTGAACACCACAGCATCGGCATTGAAGTCAGTGCCGTCGTGGAACTTGACACCGCTGCGCAGCTTGAACGTATAGGTCAAACCATCAGCGCTCATCTCGTAGCTCTCGGCGAGCACTGGGATGACCTTTGAGGTTGAACCTGGCTCAAGGCCGACGAGGCCCTCGACAACCTGCTGAATCACGTACGACGAGTTGCTGTCGTCCGTGAGTGCGGTGTCGGTTCGCACGATGTCGCCTGGCAGGGCGACGATGAGGGTTCCGCCCTCTTTCGCTGCAGGGGTGCTCGAGCACGCCGCGGCGACCATGAGAAGGGCGCCAAGAATGGCACCGATCCGTAGGTTCTTCATGTGTTCTCCTTCGATGGCGAGTTTGGCCTTGGCCCGTAGCCCGACCGTCGCGGGGTTTCCGCGATTGCCTCATCCTACCGCAGCCCACGCACGGATTTGGTTCAGGGAGCGCAACCTTAGGGTCAAATTCACGCACGATTTGGGCAACTCGCAGCTCCGCCGCTACTCTCAGGGGCATCAGACTGAAGTCCAGTCTGCAGAAACGATTAGGGAGGAACCTTCATGGCAACAGCCAAGAAGTCCGCGCCAAAGCGCGCGGCCGCCGTAAGCACCGGGGTAGCAACGACGTTTGCTGCCATTCCGGCCGCTCGAGCGAAGCAGCTCTTTAACTGGAACCGGCTCCTGGTGCTCCTGCACGGGATCCAGGCGGCCATCATCTGGTGGATCAGCCCAACCGACGCGCTCGTGCGATTCGAGGGCACGTATCCAGTATCCAAGATTGTTGACGGCCAGTTCGTGGGACTTGATTCCGCGAAGGAGCTGCTCATCAGCTTCCCGCTCGCATATCTCGTTGCTGCGTTCTTTGCCCTCTCGGCGTTGGCGCACTTCCTGGTCGCCTACCCGTTCCGCAAGCGCTATGAGAGCTGGCTCGCCCGCGAGTTCAACCCAATGCGCTGGGCTGAGTACGCGTTGAGCTCAACGCTCATGATCATCGGCATCGCATCGCTGAGCTTCATCACTGATGCTGGCGCGCTGATCGCGATCGCCGTGTGCAACGCCTCCATGAACCTCTTCGGTTGGTCGATGGAAGAGGCGAACATCGGCCGCAAGAACGTGCAATGGAGCCACTACATCTTTGGCTGCATCGCCGGCATCGCACCATGGCTCGCGCTCTTCACCTCGGTTGGACTTTCGCTGGCTAACTGGCCTACGGGCGTTGGGCCGAACGGTCGCAGCCTCGAAGAGTTCAAGCCGGTGCTCATTGCGATCTATGTGAGCCTCTTCATCAGCTTCAACATCTTTGCAGTGAACATGGTGTTGCAGCGCATGAAGGTTGGAAAGTGGGCTGACTACCTTCACGGTGAACGCAGCTACATGATCCTTTCGCTCGTCGCGAAGACTCTGCTCGCATGGCAGGTTTGGACCGGGGTGTTCATGCCCGCCTGATCGGCTCGCACAGAACCTCAGTGGCGAACCCCCCTCCAGCGCGGAGGGGGGTTCGTTTTCTCTCCTGGAGGCGTACGATACGACGATGAGCAACGACAACAGAGAGAGCGCCGCTGCCGGCCTCACCTACGCGGGATACCTGGCGTTAGACGAGCTGCTCGCCCTGCAGCGTCCGCGATCTGATGAGCACGACGAGCTGCTCTTCATCACGATCCACCAAACCTATGAGCTGTGGTTCAAGCAGATCATGCACGAGCTTCGTGGCGCCATGAGCGCCCTTGAGCGAGATGAGATCTCTCGGGCGGCACACCGGCTGAGCCGGGTTCGTCACATCCTGAAGATTGCGGTTGCGCAGGTAGATATCCTCGAGACGCTCACCCCGCTCGAGTTTGCGGCATTCCGCAGTCGACTTGCAACTTCGAGCGGCTTTGAGTCGGCACAGTTTCGCGAGCTCGAGGCGCTTCTCGGAGTGCGCAATCCTCGGTTGGCCGACCTCTTGCCAGACCAGGCGGCCCGCGAAAAAGTTCACGTCACGATGCGAAGTCCCAGCCTTTGGGATACGACACTTCGGTGGCTCTCTACGCGGGGCTATGAGATTCCAGATGCTGTGCTCAACCGAGATGTCTCACAGCCGTATGAAGAGAGTGGCGCTGTCCAAGAGACACTCCTCGCTATCTACCGGGAGGGTGGTGAAGAGGCAAATCTTCTGGAGCAGCTCGTGGATATAGACGAAGGTGTACAGGAGTGGCGCTACCGCCACGTAAAGATGGTCGAACGAACCATTGGACGAAAGTCTGGGACCGGTGGGTCTACTGGCGTTGAGTACCTGGCGGCGAGCCTCCGCCGATCTCTCTTCCCCGACCTCTGGGCGATTCGCGACCGAATGTAGCGAAGCGCGTCAGGTGACAGTTCGCTTTGCGGCGAACTGTGGCTGTCGCCAGGTCTCCGTGCGCAGGATCTCGGCCAGAATCTCCACCGCACGATCGATGTCGGCGAAACTCACATAGAGGGGCGAGAAGCCGAATCGAAGAATGTTCGGAGCACGAAAATCTCCGATGACACCGCGACTGATCAGCGCCTGCATGATGCGATACCCCTCGTCGTGGGTGAAGGAGACTTGCCCCCCACGCTCCCCGCTGGCACGAGGCGAGAGCAAGGCGAGGCCGTACCCGCTACAAGATCGCTCGACTCCCGCGATGAATCGCTCCGTTTGCATCACGGACTTCTTCCGTACCTCGCGCATGGAAACGCCTTCCCAAACGTTGAGCGCTTCGTCAAGTGCGGCGAGGCTGAGCACTTGCTGCGTCCCGGTCAAGAATCGCTGGATACCGGACGCGGCCTCGAAATCGGGCACAAACGCAAAGGGGTCCTTGTGCCCGAACCAGCCAGAGAGCGGCTGTTCGGCAACCTTGACCAGCTCTGGCGAAACCCAGGTAAACGATGGAGCGCCTGGGCCCCCATTGAGGTATTTGTAGCCGCAACCGATGGCGAAGTCCGCGCCGTCACGATCGATATCAAGCTCTAGGATTCCCGTGGAGTGCGAGAGGTCCCAGACGGTCAGCGCGCCAGCTTCATGCGCTGCGGTACTCAGCCCACGCATGTCTCGAATGCGTCCCGTTCGATAGTCAACGTGCGTCAACATCAACACCCCGGCGCCGCGCAATGAATCTTCCGGGGATTCGCCCTCGTTCCAAAATCGAATCTCTAGGTCGGGCATGAGTTGACGTAGGCCCTCAAGAATGTAGAGATCAGTTGGAAAGTTCCCTCGTTCGGTGACAACTATCTTACGATCGGGTCGCAGGCGCACCGCTGCGGCGAGCACCCGAAAGAGTGAAACAGAGGTTGAGTCGCCGACGACGACCTCGCGGGATCCAACGCCGATGAGTGGCGCAATTCGATCACCAACATGCCGAGGAAGCTCATACCAATTCGCCTCGTTCCAGCTGCGTATGAGTCGGTTGCCCCACTCGTGCCGTATGACTCGGTCGAGTCGCTCCGCAAGGCCAACCGGAAGAGCGCCGAGAGAGTTGCCGTCGAGATAGATCACACCCTCGGGGAGCGAGAATCGGCTCCGAACCGGTGCGAGGGGGTCCGCCGCGTCCAACTCCGCCGCTGAAGGTGTCTCGTCGGTCATGAGGCTATGGTCTCATGAACGGGCCGCGGCGAGGAGGTCCACGAGATCTCGTTGAAGCGAGCCGCCCGGCGTATCCAACTCGTTGAGGACATCGAAATGGTCACGGCCCGGCACGACGGCCAAGTTGATCTGCGTTGCGCCGGACCATCGATCAGCCAGTTCCGCCGACTGTCGATGAAACTCCGATGGCTCAAGCTCGCCTACGCGAAGGGTGACCGGAACGTTTCGCGCGGGCGGACGGTAGAGCGGCGAGAGCCTCTGGGCATCGCTGGTCGTCATGCGAACCACATCGTTGACATAGCTCTCTGAAATGGGGCGAAGGTCAAATGCGCCACCGATGAGGAGGAGCCCGGCAACGCTCTCGCGAACGTTCGCGGGGACGATGTCGGTGACCAGCGCTGCCGCCAGGTGGGCACCGGCAGAATGCCCGCCAACGAAGATCCGATTGGGATCACAGCCGAGTTCGGTCGCGTGGTCCACCACGTACCGTACTGCCGATGCGGCTTCATCAACGATCTCCGAAAGTGTTGCCTCAGGGGCAAGTGAGTAACCCACTGCCACATGATCTGCGCCGAGATCCGAAACGGCTCGTGCGTACCGTGCGCCATCATCGATGGTGCCCTCTTGCCACCATCCACCATGGAACATCACAAACGCTGGCAGTGCCGGTTCGCCAGATCCGAAGAGCTCGATGCGATTCGCAGGCTTCGATCCGTACGAGAGGTTCCGATACACCCCGTGGGCACTGAAGTGTTCTCGAGCCTCGGACGCTTTCACGCGCCCCGCTTGCATGCTCCCTACGGCATCGCGAGCCGTTCGGCTCGGTGAATATTCGGCATCAAGCCAACGACGCCGATCGCCCTCGCCGATCTCAGGCATAGGCTCTATGGCCTCAGGACATGTTCTAAATGAAGTAGAGCAACGCGAAGAGCAGAATCCAGACGACGTCAACGAAGTGCCAATAGATTGAGGTTGCCTCAACCATGTCGTGATGCTCTGCCGAGAACTGGCCAAGACCACCGCGATAGAGGCAGACCGCCAACATCAACACTCCACCAAGCACGTGTGCGCCGTGGAATCCGGTGAGCACATAGAAGGTGCTCCCGAAGACGCCATCGGCGATACCGAATCCGACCTGGGTGTAGTCATAGACCTGGCCAGCGAGGAAGATCACGCCGAGCAGAACCGTGATGGCCAGCGCGCGGTTCATTCCCTGTCGATCGCCCTTGCGAATGCGCCAGACTGCGAACTGACAGGTAACGGAGCTCAACACGAGCAGGATTGTCATGATCCCGGGGAAGAGAGCCTCGCTGTGCAGCTCGAATGCAGGGTTCCCCTCAGGTGGCCATACCCCTGTTGCCGTTCGCAAACTGAAGTACGCGGCGAAGAGTCCCGCGAAAAACATGATCTCCGAGACGATGAAGAGGAGCATGCCGAGAACTGGGTTGCCGAGCCCCTTCTTTCCGTGTGCGGCGCCGTGGCCGCTGGTTACTACTGCGCTGTCGCTCATCCGTGGTCCTTCTCAGCACGAGCGTATCGCGCATCGAAAAGTGGGCGCTCCGAGGTGATTGGCGGGAGCTTGTCGAAGTTCCACGCTGGTGGCGGCGACGAGGTCGCCCACTCAAGGGTGTTCGCCTCCCACGGGTCGTCGCCCGCTCGCTTGCCGTTGCGCAGGCTCACGTACACGTTCCAGAAGAGTGGCAGCAGTGAGATACCAACCAAGATCCCGCCGATCGTGGCGGCGAGGTTGAGATCGTTCCAACCGGCCGTTGGCGAATAGTCAGCGATGCGACGAGGCATGCCGGCGAGGCCCAACGCGTGCATTGGCAGGAAGGTGAGGTTGAGCCCAACCAGCATGAGCACAAAGTGCACCCGGCCGAGACCCTCATCAAGCATGCGCCCCGTCATCTTCGGGAAGTAGAAGTAGAAGCCAGCCATGATCGCCACGAACGAGCCACCGAAGAGCACATAGTGAATGTGCGCAACGATCCAATAAGTGGCGTGTAGGGCGTAGTCCACGGGGACTGAGGCGCTGAAGACGCCGTTGATGCCGCCGATGAGGAACATGCTGAGGAAGCCCAGCGAGAAGAGCATCGGCGTGGTGAGGCTGATTTGGCCGCGCCACATGGTCGCGATACAGTTGAACAT
>Ga0214923_10002638_pt1 | contig 23566 bp, 19 predicted proteins | sample LL1510_MetaG_FD_177993 | JGI IMG/M metagenome (GOLD analysis project Ga0214923, IMG submission 177993) | Freshwater microbial communities from Lake Lanier, Atlanta, Georgia, United States - LL-1510 | ecosystem: Environmental > Aquatic > Freshwater > Lake | place: USA: Georgia | collected...
AAGACCTCAAGGGGAACAATGACGTTTTGGCGGTCACCCGGCCGGATCTGATCGGGGGCATTCACCGGGCCTATCTCGAGGCCGGGGCGGAAATCATCGAAACCAACACCTTCAATGCCACTTCCATCTCGCAGGCTGATTACGGCCTGGAGGGTGCCGTCCGGGAGATTAACCTGGCCGCCGCAAGATTGGCGCGCGAAGCCGCAGACAAATTCCTGAAGAGTCATCCCGGGAGGCAGGCCTGGGTTGCCGGTGCGGTAGGTCCCACCAACCGGACCGCTTCCATGTCCCCCGATGTCAACCGGCCGGATTTCCGGGCCGTGACCTTCCGGCAACTGGCCGAGGCCTATGGGGAGCAGGTGAGGGCCCTCATTGAGGGTGGTGTGGATTTGCTCCTGCCGGAAACGACCTTTGACACGCTCAATCTGAAGGCCGCCCTCTGGGCCATGGAAGAGATCTTTGATGAGAGCGGCTACCGTTTGCCCGTGATGATCTCCGTGACGATCACGGATGCCTCCGGCCGAACCCTCTCGGGGCAGACCACGGAAGCCTTTTGGCACTCCATCCGGCATGCGCGGCCGTTCAGCGTGGGCATCAACTGCGCCCTCGGGCCGAAAGAAATGCGTCCTTATATGGCCGCGCTATCGAAAGTGGCGGACTGCTTTGTCAGTTGTTATCCGAACGCCGGGTTGCCCAACGCCTTCGGGGGTTACGACGAGACGCCTGAGCAGATGGCCGAGGTTTTGGGGGAATTCGGGCGAGCCGGCTTCCTGAACATGGTCGGTGGCTGTTGTGGAACGACCCCGGAGCATATCGCGGCCATCGGCAAGGGAGTGAAGGAGTTGCCCCCCCGCATACCGCAGCCTCCTCCTCCGGCCACGGTGCTCAGCGGCCTGGAACCTTACACGGTCGGAACCGGGGGATCCTTCACCTCGATCGGCGAGCGCACCAACGTCACGGGATCCCCAAAATTCTCCGCCCTGATCAAAGAGGAGAAATTCGACGAGGCGGTGGCGGTGGCACGCCAACAAGTGGAGGCGGGTGCCAACCTGATCGACATCAACTTTGACGAAGCTCTGCTGGACGGGGAGGGCAGTATGAGGCGGTTCCTGAATTTGGTGGCGAGTGAGCCGGAGATTTCCCGCGTGCCGCTCGTTTTGGACAGCTCCAAGTGGTCCGTGCTGGAGGCCGGGTTGCAGTGCGTCCAAGGCAAGCCGGTGGTGAATTCCATCAGTCTGAAGGAGGGGGAGGGACCTTTTCTGGAGCAGGCCCGCAAGGCCCGGCGTTACGGGGCGGCCGTGATTGTCATGGCGTTTGACGAGGAAGGACAGGCCACCGACCGGAAGCGAAAAGTGGAGATTTGCCGCAGGGCGTACCTTCTCCTCACCGAAAAGGCGGGCTTTCGGCCGGAGGACATCATCTTTGATGTGAACATCCTGACCGTGGCGACGGGGATCGAGGAACACAACGGATACGCGGTGGAGTTCATCGAGGCGGTTCGTGAAATCAAGAAAACGCTTCCCGGGTGCAAGACGAGCGGTGGGGTCAGCAACATTTCCTTCTCTTTCCGCGGCAACCATCCGGTCCGCGAGGCGATGCACGCCTGTTTTCTCTATCATGCGATCCAGGCGGGCCTCGACATGGCCATCGTCAATGCCGGCCAGCTGGCCGTCTACGAGGAAATTCCCGCCGATCTCAAGGAGCGGGTGGAGGACGTGTTGCTCAACCGTCGTCCCGATGCCACCGAGCGGATGCTGGAGTTTGCCGAAACCGTCAAAGCGGGAGGCAAGGCCGCCATCAAAGACGAAGCCTGGCGCAAAGGGACGGTGGAGGAGCGGTTATTGCACGCCCTGCTGAAAGGAATCACCGACCACATCGATGCCGACACGGAAGAGGCACGGAAAAAGTACGAGCGGCCGCTGGAGGTCATCGAGGGGCCGCTGATGGGCGGGATGCGCCACGTGGGGGACCTCTTCGGGGAAGGAAAAATGTTTCTTCCCCAGGTGGTGAAGAGCGCCCGGGTGATGAAGAAAGCCGTGGCCTACCTGACTCCCTTCATGGAGAAAGAAAAGGCGGCAGGGGCCAGATCCCGGGCGGGCAAAATCCTCATGGCCACCGTGAAGGGGGACGTTCATGACATCGGGAAGAACATCGTGGGGGTGGTCCTGGCCTGCAACGGCTACGAGGTGATCGACCTGGGAGTGATGGTGCCTTGCGAAAAAATCCTGGCGGAGGCCAAGACACAGGGGGTGGATGTGATCGGTCTCAGTGGTCTGATCACCCCCTCGCTGGACGAGATGGTGACGGTGGCCTCGGAGATGCAGAGGGAAACCATGCACATCCCGCTTCTGATCGGGGGGGCGACAACGAGCGCCGCGCATACCGCCGTGAAGATTGCGCCCGCCTACACGGGGCCGGTGGTTCATGTGATCGACGCTTCGCGGGTGGTGGGCGTGGCCCAGCAACTTCTCTCCAAGGAAAAGGGGCCGCTTTATGTCGAGCAGGTGAGGCGGGATCAGGAAAAGGCGAGGCAGGACTTCGAAAGCCGCCGATCCACCCAAAAACTTGTTTCCCTCGAGGAGGCGCGGAAGAAGGCAGCCCGTTTTGACTGGGCCAAGGATCCGGAAAAACCGGAATTCCTCGGGATCCGGGTGTTTGAGGACTATCCGCTGGCCGAGCTGGCGGAATACATCGACTGGTCGCCTTTTTTCCATGCCTGGGAACTCCGGGGACGGTTTCCGAGGATCCTGGAAGATCCGGTGGTCGGCACGGAGGCGAAGAAACTTTACCGCGATGCCAAGGTTCTTTTGGAAAAAATCCTCCAGGAAAAACGAATCCGCGCGAGGGGGGTGATGGCCTTTTTCCCCGCCAACTCCGAAGGGGACGACATCGTGTTGTACGAGGATGACACCCGCCAGAAAGTGCGCGCACGGTTGCATGCTCTCCGTCAACAAATGGCGCGGACGGACGGGCAGCCCAACCGCTGTCTGGCGGATTTTGTGGCTCCCGTCTCCAGCGGGAAAAAGGATTATCTCGGAGCCTTTGCGGTCACGGCGGGACATGGGGTGGAAGAGTGGGCCAAGGAACTCGAGGCCAAGCACGACGACTATCAGGCCATTTTGTTGAAGGCGTTGGCCGATCGTTGCGCGGAGGCGTTCGCCGAAAGGATGCATGAGCTGGCGCGTCAGGCGTGGGGATTTGGCCGGGCCGAGGGACTCTCCAAGGAGGATCTGATCGAGGAGAAGTACCGGGGCATCCGGCCGGCAGCGGGATATCCGGCCTGTCCGGATCACACGGAGAAACGGGGCCTGATGGCCCTGCTGGACGCCGAAAAGAACACAGGAATCCGATTGACGGAGAGTTGCGCGATGACCCCGGCCAGCTCGGTCAGCGGGCTTTATTTCGGTCATCCGGAAGCCCGGTATTTTGCGGTCGGAGCCATCGGGAAGGATCAGGTCATGGATTATGCGGAAAGGAAAAAAATTCCTTTGGCGGAGGCGGAAAAGTGGCTGCAACCCAATCTGGCCTACTCGCCTTAGGAACTTTTGCGTATTTCTTGAGCGGGGAAGGCCTGCGCAATTTCCTATTCCATTGACCCCTTGGGGACGGATTCTAGTTTGAGGGGGATGAGTCGATTCAGCCTTCTGGTTTTTGCTTCTTTCCTCACCCTTTCCGGCGCCTCCTTTCTTCCTGCCCAAACCAAGACCAAGTCAAATTTTGCCTTTGGGAAGCCCCAGGAGTTGGAAATCGATCTGGTGAGTGTGCCGGATTCTGTGGGATCGGGGGGCAAACCGGCTCCCACCGGAGTGGACGCCAAAACCTCTTCCGAAGGGCGCTGGCTGAGAATCGACGTGCCTTTCTCCACGGAAAAAAAAGTCACCCCGGAGCTGAAGTTTAAATTTTTTCTGGAAGGGTATGAGGTGACCGAGGCCGAAGGCGGGGGCAAGGAAACCGAAAAATTCGTGGTTTTGACCGGCGAGGTTGCCTACCGGGATGTGCCGAAGGGTTCCAAACATTTTGCCGGGGTCTTTTTGCCCCCTGCTTCGGCCCTGCGGTTTGCCGGCACCAAACCCAACGGGGAGACGGACTGGAGCACCCGGAAAATGAATCTGAGGGTCGAGGCGTGGGACCAGGGAAGCCCCGTGGAGGAGGCCTTCGACCTGCAGGGGGAAAAGGAAAAGGGCGCCAGCGGAAGGGGCGGCAAAAAGGATCCGGATTGGCACAAATCCGCCGAGGCCCAGGAAATTGCCGGTGCCCTTTTGCCCGTGACGGAAACTCCTTTTTGGCCCAAGGATTTCAAGCGATATCCCCAACTCAAAAAGCCCTAAGCTGGAGACTTTGGGAGGATGGCATCTTTTTCGAGAACTTTGGCCGTAGACCTTGGGGCATCGGTTGTCCGCATCGCCGAAATCGGGCCCGATGCAAAGGGAAGGCCTGCCATCCTTGGCTTGGAGCAGGAAGAAATTTCCTATGATCCCGCCAAAACCTCGGATTTTTTCCCGTTGTATTCCCAGGCTTTGCAGGCGCTGGTGGGACGTCTGGTCACAAAAACCCGCACCTGCCAACTGAATCTGGGCGGTCCGGCGGTCTTTTCCCGGATTCTTAAAATTCCCGTGGCCGATCCCGCGAAAGTGGGGGCCGTCATTGGGTTTGAGGCGCAACAAACCGTTCCCGCCATCGAGCAGGCATTTTGGGACTATCAACTCCTTCCCACGGCCCAACCCGGGGAATCCGAAGGCCTGATTCTGGCCATCAAAAAGGAGACGGTGGAGGAAATGACCGCGGCGGCGGCCACCGCGGGTTTAAAAACCATGGGCGTCACGCTGGCGCCGGCGGCCCTGGTTAACTGCTTCCTTTTTAATTATCCCGACGTCAGCGGGTGCTCGCTCCTTCTTGAGATTGGGGCAAGAGCCAGCACGATCCTGCTTGTGGAGGGCAACCGCTTGTTTGTGCGGGTGGTACCCTTGGGCGGGGCGGCGGTCACCCAAGCCATCGCCGCCGACCTGCAGGAATCCTTTGCCGGGGCGGAAACCCTAAAACGGGCAAAAGGTTTTGTGCATCCGGGGGGGGCGTACGAGGATTCGCCCGATGCCGCCACGACGCGGATTTCCAAGCTGGCCCGGGGAGTCATGACCCGCCTGCTTGCCGAAGTGGAGAGGTCCATCACTTTTTTCCGAAGCCAACAAGGGGGCGGCAAGCCTGTCCGGGCCTGGTTGGCTGGGGGAGGGGTGACCTTGGGTTACACCGATTTGTTTTTCGCCGAGAAACTGAGAATCCCCGTGGAATACTTCCAACCCTTCCGGCGGCTTTCGTTGGCCGGGACGGTGAATCCACAGGCCATTGCTCAGCGATATGCCGCCTGGGGTTGCTGCGTGGGGGGCGGGATCCAGTCCCTGCCCCAAGCACCGATGAAGATCAACGTTTTGGGATCCGCCGGGCTTTCCCGGGCCCAAAAAACCAAAACCTTTCCCTCGCGCGTCATCGGAACCGCCGCGCTGGCCGGGCTGCTTTTTCTTCCCGGTCTTCATGGTTTTTGGGAGGCAGCCAAAACCGGCAACCGGCTGGCAGGGGAACAGCAAAAAGTTGAGGAAGCCAGCCAATCCTTGGCCAAGCTGGAGGCGGCCCAGAAGAGTTTCCAGATCGCCGTGCAACAATCCGAGCAGGTTTTGTCCCTGGAAGAGGAGCGGTTGCGCTGGCCCCGGCTTTTGGAAGAGCTCAAGAGAAAATGTCCGCCACGGCTTTGGATCACTTCGTTCCAGGTGGTTTCCGCCCCTCCCAGCGAACCCGGACCGAAAGGAGCGGGGAAACCCGCCCCTCCGGCGACCGTGGAAATCGGCGGCATGTTTGAAACCTATTCGGAGAAGGCGGACTCGGAGGCCGTGGAAAACTTCAAGAAAGCCCTGACCGAGGGCAAGATTCTCACCCAGGTGGCTGTTTTGGAGCGAGAAACTCCCAGTTACCGGGATGGAAAAACAGATCAGGTTGCGCTCAAGTTCCGCTTAAAAGCGGAGTGGCCCAAGGACGGGGGAGATCCAAAATCCGCCGAGAAGAAACCCGCGGGGGGTGGACCGTGAAAGGCGGGCTGGCTCGATCCCAACTGATGGTGCTGGGGGCGGGTTTGGTGGGGGTGGGCTTGGCGGGAACCCTGGCCTGGATGGGGCTGGGCAGTCTGGGGGAAAAACAGGAGGAAGCCCGAGTGCTGGCGGAAAAAATGGGAAATCCATCCTTGGCCTCCCTTTTGGCCGATCCCGCGGGACTTTCGAAAATTCAGCGGGAAACCGCGGAAATTCAAAAGATCGACAAAGAGCTCAGGGAAAATGATGCGCGCAGCTTGAAGGGATGGATGGCGGCCACCCTCGAGGCCTGGGGAGACGGTGAGGAATGGTCTCATGAGCCCGGACGGTGGAAGGATCGCTTGATTGCGGTGCAAAATGAACTGCAGAAAAAGGCTTCTGCCAGCCGACTCAGCCTGAAGCCGGATTTTTATCTTGGCCTTGACGCCTACCGGCAAAAAAGCCCGATGCCCCAGGAAGTTCCGGAATTAGCCATGCATCTTTCCGTCGCGAAGCGATTGGTGGAAAAGCTGATCGAGGCGAGAAAAGTGCGTGAACAGTATGCCACGGTTTGTGAATGCAAGTCTCTCAGCGGACCCGGTTCCAGTCTGGAGGAAGCGGCGCCCGCCTCCCCGGTTCCCCCCAGTCGACCGGGGACCCCGCCCACCGGTCCCGAGCGCAGGTTGTTCCTGCTTGAAATTCAATGCTCCCCGGAAGTCCTGTTTGAATACGTCCGGCTTCTTTCCCGGGACGATTGGTTTTTTCTTGTGAAAAATCTCTCCGTCGCCAACCCCAAGCAGGATTTTCCTCCCCGATCGGAAATCGAAAAAAGATTCCGTCCCGCGGAAACGCAGGAAAAATCCGCGTCGAAAAAGAAACTCCTGGAAATTCTCGGGGGCGATGAAAGCCTCGACGTCAAGATGGAGGTTGAATTCGTGGCCTGGAAAGCTCCCGGGAGCGGCAAGGCCACCGGATCCCCGGAGAAAAAACCGTGAAATCCGATCCGTGGTTCCTTGGCTCGGTGGCGGTCGCGTTTTTGGCTCTCCTGGCCTTTGTGGTTACCGGGTTGCTCCGTCCCGGTCGTCCGGAGCTTCCGGGAAATGAACAGGCAGTCTTTCGGTCGGTTCTGGCGGAGGCCAAAAAGAAGGCGGAGAATGTCCGCCAACTTCGAGGGCAAATGACCAAGGAGGCCGGGGAAATATCCACCTTCCAGGGTTCGGAGGGGGAGCATCGGGTGTTCGTTTCGGCGACCCTGGTTTACCTTCCGAAAAGTGCGGAACCCGTACAACCGCTGGATCGAAAGATGAAAACGGATGATGGAATTGAAATCGGCTGGAAACTCCGTTACGGATTTGACCCGGCGGATCCGGGGGTTGCGGAACTGGATCCGGATGAGGACGGGTTCACCAACCTGGAGGAGTACGCGGCCACCCCCTCAACCGATCCGACGCGGAAGGACGACAGTCCCGCCAAGGAGAGCAAGTTGAAGTCACGGGCGGGGGAACCGGTAAAAATGGCCGTCAGTTTTCCTGAAAAAAGCGGCGGGTTTTTCACCCTGAGGTTTCAGGTCGGAGCGAAACGCAAGGAGTACAAGGGGAAACCCGGGGACTCCTTTTGGGTCATGGCGAACCCTTCCGGCGTCGAGGTTTTTGCGGATGAGGCTTCCATGAATGCCGCCCGCACCAAAGCCAAGAGCGGGGGGCAGCCCAGCCATGCCATCCCCCTTCGTTTCCTTTCCTACGAGGAAAAAATGGAAAAAATCAAGGATGCGAAAGCCGGTGGCATTGAGGTTGAAGTCGACAATTCGGAAATTCTTTTGGAAAGAAAAGATGCCCTGATGGGGCCGCAGAAACTAAACTTCAGCACTCCCCGGAGTCCGCAGGCTCTTTCCTGGGATGTCGGGGAGATCCGCTTCTTCACCCCCATCTCCGGAGGCAAGGAAGTGGGGCCCTTTCAGGTAGGGGAACGTTTTTCCTTTGAGGGAAACGAGTTGGCGATCGTGAATCGGGAAGGAAAAAAGATCAAGCTGGCCGGCAAGGGCGCACAGGGTGAGGAGAAGACCTTTTGGGTGCCTCCCGAAGGTGAATCCTCCCCGACCGCGGTTGCGCCCTAGACCCCCGACCGAAAGCTGTTCCCAACGATTCCCAAGTTTTTCGCCACCCCGTCCAGCGATCGTTGACCCAACTCCATCCGGGTCAATCATGAAACCCAGTCATGGTGCCTTTTCTCCTTTCGCTCCTTTTGGCCTTCGGGTCCCTTGGTTTGGCCCAATCCTCCCCCATGCCCGGGGAGAGTATTCCGGAGGCGGATGCGGCCCCGCGGGAGGCAAGTTCGGCCGAAATGATGCAAAGGGAGATCGATCGCCGGAGGGAAACGACCTTTCGGTTGAATGAATTGTTGGATTTGGCAGAGCGGTTGTACCGCTCGGGTCAATGGGATCACGCCGAGGCTAAATTTTCCCTGGTCCTTGCGGAAACGGACCCGCAAGGGCATTTGGGAGGTTTCTACCGGCGGGCGCAAATCGGCAAGGCCAAGTGTCTCGCCGCCAAGGCCATCGCCAAGGAAGAGGAGGGCAAGCTGGTCGAAGCCCAGGGGCTATACCAGCAGGCGGCCGAGTTGGACCCCCAAAACAAAACTTTGGCCAAGCGGGCGGAGAAAGTGCAGGAAGCGAGTGTCGCCGTGGCGGATCCTTATCCCGGCAATGCGGCCGCAACCAGCGAGTTGTTTGAAAAAACGGCCGAAATCAAGCGACTCCTCTCCCTGGCCGACCAATTGGAGGAAACCGGCCAGTACCGGCTGGCGAGGATGAGGCTCGACGATGTGTTGCGCCTGGATCCCTATCACCGGGTGGCCCGTAAAAAAATCGAGGTTTTGGAGGAGAAACGGCTGCAAGCCGCGAATGTTCGCTATGCGGCAAGCCGGGAAAAAGCCCTGGCCAAGGTTTCCGAGGCATGGGAATCCCCTTTGCCGGCAAAAATCGAGCCCGGAAAAACCAGGCAGACGGGTTCTGCGGCTGAGTCCGGCTCCGCCTCCCTGCTGAAAAAACTGGCCGAAATCCGCATCCCCGAACTGGCCTTCAATGAGCGGCCGATTCGGGCGGCCGTGGAGGAGTTACAGCGGCTGAGCCAGCAGTACGATCCGGAAAAGAAAGGCATCAACTTCGTGCTTCGGCTCCCGACCCCTGCGGGCGGGACCGATCCGGAATCGGCGACCGTCAGCCTGGAACTCCGGGACATTCCCCTGCAAACCGCCCTGAAGTACCTTTGTGAGCAGATCCGAGGGGGGGAAAAGTTGCGGGCGGAGGTGGAAGACCGGGTGGTTTTTCTTTTGCCGGCCACGGAAACCGGCGGAGAACTGGAGACGCGGAGCTACAACCTCCCCCCAAGCTTGATTGCCAATCTCCCCGGGGCTTCCAACGACCCCAAAACCCTGGGTGAGGACATCCTGAAAAATATCGGGGTGAACGCCGGGATGGAAGGGGCCTCGGCCGTTTGTTTTCGGGATACGGGAAAAATGGTGGTGAGGAACACGCCGGGCGAGTTGAATAAAATCGACCAAAGAATCCGCGATGCCCAAGGGGAAAAGGCCCAGAAGCAGTTTGAGGTCGAAACAAAATTTCTGCAGTTCTCCGATAACGAGGTTAAAAACTTCACCTTTAACCTGCAGGTGAGTGGCAACGCCGCCATTCCGGCTCCCGGAACCCCCGGTCAAATTTACAGTCCGGGAACCGCCAGTGGAGGAACGGACGGCCTGCGGGGAACGGCGGGGCTCAATCAAAACGGGGTTTCCGTCGTCGCCCTTCAGAGTTTGCTGGATCCCACCTTTCCCCAGGACGCATCCAACCAAATCGGGGTGAATGCCAAGGTCTTCGGAAAGGGGTTTGCCGCCTTGTTGCAATTGTTGCAAAACGCGATTGGCAAGGATTTGGTGGCTGCTCCCCGGGTTACTTTGGCGGACGGAAAAGAGTCCAAGATTGTCATCAGCCGTGAGATGTTTTACCCCACCAGCTACACCCAGCCCACGGTACCCAACAACGATCAGGGGGTGGGAGCCGGGTTTATCCTGCCCAGCAACCCCACGGGTTTTGAGTCCCGAAATATCGGGGTGACCCTGACCGTCAAAGGGGAATCCACCTCCATTCCCAAAGCCGTGGATCTGGACTTCACCAAACTGGAAGTGGAGGACTTTGAGGGCTTCGTGAATTACGGTTCGACGATCGCGACCGTGACCCAAGGGCAGGGCGGGTATCTCGATCCCGCCACCACCCAGGTGGATCCAACCTCCCAAACAGTCGGCCAGTCGCCGTTCCTTGTCCCCATTTTTTCCAAACGCTCGCTGCAAAGTCGGGTGAGACTTTTGGACGGGGAGACCGTGGGTTTGGGAGGCCTGATTTCCGAATCCGTGCAAGCCGTGGATGACAAAGTGCCCCTGCTCGGCGACATTCCGCTGGTGGGGCGTCTTTTCCGAAGCGAAGCCTCGCAAAAGATCAAATACAATCTGGTCATTTTCTGCACGGTTCGGATCATCGAGCCGGATGGGCGCCTGAGTTTTCCGGAGGACGAGGACAATCCGGGTTTTGCCCAAGCGGGTTCCGCGGAAATGATGCCCTCCTTGCCATGAGCCAAACCTTTCTCCTGTTTTTGGTCCTCGCCTGGTTGCAGCCATGGTGCTTGGCCGGTTTGCAGGAGCAGTTGGGCTCGGAGAGCCAGCGCCGGGAGCAAATGATCCAGCCCCTGCTGCGGGCTGTCAGCCAAGGCGAAAAACTGGCGCAACAAGGGGAATTGCTGAGGGCTTGCGAGGAACTGGAGGCGGTCTGGAAAACCACTCCGGAATCCCTGCGGGAAACCTCCGCCGGGCGACAAGCGCGGCTGAAATTAGCGAGTTGGGAGGCCCGGCTGGCGGATCAGGAAGCCCGCCAAGGGCATTGGCCGGTCGCCCGGGACTGGGTGCTCCAGGCCCTCGCCCATGATCCGGATCATGCGGAGGCCCGAAACCTTCTTGAGGAAATTCAGCAGACCCTGGGCAGGGGCGCCGCACCCGGGGAAAACGTGAATCCGGCCCTCACGACAAAATTTTTCGAACGACTGCAGGGAGTGAAGAATGGTTTGAAAGAGGCGGAGGACTTGCGTGAAACCGGCCAATTGGACCGGGCAGAGACCCGCTACGAGGAGGTTCTCAAGCTGGATCCATTCAACCGTGTCGCCACCGAGGGAATCCAAAAAATTTACAAGGAACGAGCGCTGGTGGCAGCCCAGGTGCGGGATCTTTCCGCCAAGGAACGGCGGCGGGAGGTTCGTGAATCCTGGAACAACATCTACCCGAAAAAATCGACCCTGCAGCAAGGGGCACAAGTCACAGGACCTTTGACGGCGTCCCCCACCTTCCAGCTCGAGCAAAAGCTCAAGGGCATTGTGATTCCCCAGATTGATTTTTCCGGAGCCGATCTGGAGACCATCCGGCGCGCCTTGTTGGCTTTGAGTCGCCAGTATGACACGGATCCCGCCAAGACCGGGGTCAACTTTGTTGTGAGTGCCGATGTGGTCAACGCCCAGCCGGTGAATCTCAAATTGCGCGACGTGTCCTTGGGCGAGGTGGTGCGTTATGTGGCCCAAATCGCCGGTGTGAAATCCCGGTTTAGCGAAGTGGGTGTCACCTTCAGTCCTTTGATTGAAACCAGGCCGGATCTCATTCCGCGGGAATTCACGGTCAGTCCTTCTTTTTTCAAGACGGAGGGTGCCGAAGCCGCTCCGGCAAAACGGGCCGGGGCCGAAGCCGCCAACGAGACCCCTGCGGCGGGGCAGAGCGAACAGGACAAGCTCAAGGAACTTGGGGTAAATTTCCCGCCCGGAGCCTTTGCCGTTTATAATCGCAACACCAGCCGTCTCCGGGTGGTCAACAACGCGGAAATGCTCGAGCTGATCGGCCAGTTAATCGGCGCGGCGGAGGAACAGACCCTTCTCATCCAGGTCGGGGTGCGGTTGGTGGAGATCAACCAGTCCGATCTTGATAGCGTGACCATCAACTCCACCCTGGGCGGGTCGGGGGTCAATCTCCTTTCCCCCATTCCTGTGGGACTGCAGACCAACAGTTCCGGGGGAACCCCCGCCGGCTCCCCGCAGCAGGGGGTCACCGCCCAGTTGAATCAAATCCAGGGCGTCGGGTTGTTGCCCAACAACACTCTGCAGTCCTTTCTGCAGAACGGCGTTTTGGCCGGAACCAATCAGGCGAGTTCCTACGCCCTCAACACCCTGGAAATGGGGGGGACAATCCTGAACGGGATGCAATTCCGCACCTTGATCACGGCCATTTCCCAAAAAAGCAGCGCCAACGTTTTGGCGAATCCGTCCATTGTTTTGAAGCGCGGGCAGGAGGGGAGTATCGAGGTGACGCAGGAGTTCCGGTATGTGAAAGAATACAACGATCCTCAGTCCAGCATCCGAACGATTATTCCCCCGGGTACAGGAGGGACCTTAAATACCGGAGTCCCCGGTCCTGAAACGGTCATCTCCGCCTTTCCTTCGCAAATCAGCGATGCGGTTCCGATCGGGGTGAAGATGGGGATCAAGCCGGATGTGACGGGTGACAACACCAGGGTCTTGATGGAAATCAAACCCAGCTTTGTCGATTTTGAGGGCTTTATCAATTACGGGGCGGTCGTGAATTCGGCTTATGCCGCCGCTTACTTCTCCAACGCCGTCACCATCCTGACGAACAACATCCAACAGCCTGTGTTTGTCCGCAGGGATCTGACGCTTCCGGCGGTTGAAGTCAGCGACGGATACACCCTGATGCTTGGCGGACTGCTCCGGGAGGACATCCAAAAAATCGATGAAAAAGTTCCGTTGATCGGGGATCTGCCCCTCGTGGGGCGGGCGTTCCAGGGTAAGACCGAACAGGCCATCAAGAAAAACACCCTGATCTTCGTCACCCCAAGGATTTTGCAGGTCGATGGGCAGCCGCTGAATCCCACAGCGGGAGCCGCCACCACCGCATCGGCCGTGGCCTCCCCCTAGGCCGATCAGCGCCGGATCAGGCGGTATTCAAAATCGCCCGGAATTTCCCGGGTGTTGCCTGCCGACCAGCCGAGAAGATTCGCGGTGGAATACCCCAGGCCCCCGAAGATAAAATAAAAGACGGAGCTGGCCGTGTCGGCCGTCTCCGACTTCGCATACCAGAGGCGCACCTTAAGATCCGCGGGCCCATGGACCGGCACATCCAATCCGCCCCGCCGTTCCTCCTCGTTGATCCTGATTTTTTCCAGGGATTCGTAACGGATCCATAGCGGCTTTTTTTGGATGCCTGCGACAGGAGGAAGCGGCTCCGCCACCTTCACCTCGGGGCGCCGTTCCTGACGCATTTTTTGGGCCGACCGCATGGTGGGGGAATCAATGGGAATTTGGAGGATCTGGCGGTACGTCCCGGCGGGTAAAAACACCTTTTCCCGGGTGTCCAGGGTTTCGAGCTCGAGGTCCGAGGCCAGATTGAGATTGGCATTTTCCGGTGTTAACGGATCTTTTTTTTCCGTGGTTTCCGGAGAGACCGCATCGGCCTGGCTCAAGCCCTGATCGGTTTTGGACGAGGGATCCTGAACTGCCGGAGCCATCGGCGAAGCGACGGGCTGGTTGGTCGAGTCTGGGGAGGGGATGGAATCGGCGGCCTCCAGCATCGGGCTGCACGCAAAAAGCAAACCCAGGAGCAGGCGCACGCGGGGGAGTTGTTTCAAGAAACCAATCCAAGGCGCCGAAGCCAGATGGCGGCGTGGGGATGTTCCTTGCTCCATCCCTGTAGTTCCCAGAGCCATCCCACCTTTTCCGCAAAAAGATAGAAGCCGGCGAGCCCAAATGTGAGGATCGGAAACGTGCCTGCCAAGAATGGGGGAATCCGGTTGCCTTGTCCCAAGGCCACACAGAGGCGGGTGAAAACCAGGAAGGCGAACAGCACAAACACGCTGCTGAAGACCGTGGCGGCCACATTCCGGCGGGCATCCGTCATGCCAAAGGCGATGCCAAACAGGCAGAGCAGCGGACAGGCCAGGGGATACATCCAGCGATGCCAATTTTCCGTGGCGTAAGGGGCCCGCAACCTCTGGTTCAACCGGGCGGTGTCCCCCGCCAGACGGGCGACTTCCGGCCAGGGCAAGACGTCGGGGGGCACGAGTTTGGCAGCCAACATTGCCGGCGGTTCGGTGAGTTCGGGAAGCTGGAGTTCGGAAAGGAGGGGTCCGGCGTTTTCCATCCCGATCTCGGCGCCATATTCGATCCGGCGGGCATTCTGAAGATGCCAAAGCCCGTTCCGATACTCCCCGGTGGCGGCAAACACCTTGGCCAGATCCCGGCCTTCCGGTTCCGTGCGGAAAAGAATTTCCACGTTCTGCAGGGTTTTGGCGTTTAGATCCAGGCGGCCGATGTACCAGATCGTGCCCTCGTTTTTCCCCGCCAATTTCGGGGACCGGTAGACCACCTGGGAAAAGGAGTTTTCCTCCGTGGACTCTTTCTTGATCTGCCGTTTGACCCTTTCCCGGTTGGCCTGCGCGGTGGGGGAAAGGGAAAAGGAGAGAAAATAAAGAATCAGGGAAAGACCGGCACTGCAGAACAGAAACGGACGGGCAAGGATCAGCGGACTCATGCCGGCGGCCAGCAGGGCGACGGATTCCCGGTGTCTGGAAAAGTAAGCTAGGACGTAGAGGGTGGCGAAAAGAACCCCGACGGGGAGAATCGATTGGGCCAGATCGGGCAGTTGCACCAGAAAGTATTTGGCCAGAAGCCAGGGCGACGGCCCCTTCTCAATCAGTCGGCCGATTTTGTCGAAAATGTCAAAGGTCAGCCAGAGGGTGAAAAGGGCCGCAATCACAAAGAGCAGGGGAACCAGAACCGACTGCCAAAGATACTTTTCGACGATTTTCATCTTCCGTGGGAATGTGTAAAAAGGATCTGCATGAATCTGGCCCAAGATCTTTCCGCCTTGGAGGAGACCGTCAAGCGGTGTCATGCCCTGGTTCCCGCCGTGGAAGCGGCGGGTCGGGCCCTTGCCGATCGAGTCAAGGCCGGAGGCAAAGTCCTGACCTGCGGCAACGGCGGCAGCGCCGCGGACGCCATGCACCTCGCTGAGGAAATGACCGGCCGGTACCGGGGAAACCGCAAAGCCTTGCCAGCTCTTTCTCTTTCGGCGGATGGGACTGCTTTGACCTGCATTTCCAATGACTGGTCCTTCGAGGATGTTTTTTCCCGGCAGGTGGAGGCCTTTGGTCAGGCAGGGGACGTTCTAGTGGTTTTCAGTACGAGCGGAAAATCGCCGAATATCCTCAAGGCCCTGGAGGTAGCCAAGGATCGTAAAATGTTGAGATTAGGCGCTTTGGGGAAGGGGGGAGGGCCGGCACAAAAGCTTTGTGATCACGGGATCGTCGTGCCGAGCGATGACACTTCCCGCATTCAGGAAATCCATGGCTGGATCATCCATGCATGGCTGGAATGCGTCGAAACGATTGCGGTTGGAAAGGCTTAAGCCTGCGGACTTTATTCTTGGAAAACTCTCCCCCTTTCGTTAGGGTTTGAGGTTCGTCAGCGGACCTTTGGCCCGTCGCCAAGCAACCCCGCCGGCAACAAAGGAGACCGATTTATGGCCGTGGTGATTCGTTTGCGGAAAGAAGGCAAAAAAAACCGCCCCTATTTCCGCGTGGTGGTGACCGACAAACTCAGTCCGAGGGACGGGCGTTTTCTCGAAATGGTGGGGACTTACGACCCCATGGGCAAACATGAGGGGATGAAGCTCAAATTGGATCGAATCGACCACTGGATCGGCAAAGGCGCCAAGGCCAGCGAGACGGTGGCCGGTTTCATCCGCAAGGCCCGCCGCGCCGCCAAGGCCTAACTTTTCGGTGAGACCCGGAATCCCATGCGATATTTCCTCGAAATGGTTCTGGGCCGTCTTGTCACCCATCCCGACGAGATCGATGTCGAGGAGACCGGCGATGACCGGGGCATCCTCTTCCATATTCGCGTAAATCCCGAGGATCTCGGCCGGATCATCGGCCGCAACGGCCGCACCATCGAGGCCATCCGCTCCCTTCTGAACGCTGCCAGCCGGGATGGCCGTCGTGTGTTTGTGGAGGTCGAAGACGGGGAAGGGGCGGCATGACGATCGATCTTCTGACCCTGTTTCCCGCCATGGCGCAGGCGGTCATGGCTGAAAGCATTCTCGGCCGCGCCCAGCGTGCCGGTTTGGTGAAAATCCGGGTCCACCAACTGCGCGACTACGCCCGGGACCGGCACAAAACGGTGGATGACCGCCCTTTCGGGGGTGGCCCGGGCATGGTGATGAAGGCGGAGCCCCTGGTGGATGCCATCGAGCATTTGCGCGGCGAAGGTCCGGAGCGCGCCCACGTCATTTACCTCACCCCGGAAGGAAAAAAACTGAACCAGGGGCATGTGCGGGGTTTGGCTTCCCGGCATCAGCGGTTGCTGCTGGTCAGCGGTCATTATGAGGGGATCGACGAGCGGGTACGGGAGGGGTGGATCGACGAGGAGATTTCCGTCGGGGACTATATTCTCAGCAACGGTACCCTACCGGCCCTGACCCTGATCGATGCTTTGGTTCGCCTGATTCCCGGGGTTCTGGGCAACGAGGAGTCGGCGGGGACGGACTCCTTTGAGGCGGGATTGTTGGAAGGACCGCAATACACCCGCCCGGAAAACTTTCGCGGGATGAAAGTCCCGGAAGTTTTGCTGTCCGGTCATCATGCGGAGATCGAGGCATGGCGGAAAGAGCAGGCGCTGGCCCGGACGAGGGCGCGACGCGGGGATTTACTTGAGACGACGAAGACGGCAGAACAGAGGATACTCAAGGAGGAGTCGGCATGAGCGCAAAGGTCATCGAAACCATCGAAAAGGAACAGTTGAAGGAGGGCCGGTCCGGGTTCCGGATCGGCGACAAGGTCCGGGTCTTTACCCGGGTCAAGGAAGGCGACAAGGAGCGGACCCAGCTTTTTGCGGGCACGGTGATCGCGCGCAAGGGGCGCGGGCTGAATGAGCAGTTTACCGTGCGCCGGATCAGCTATGGGGAGGGCGTGGAGCGTATTTTTCCGGTGCATTCCCCCCGCATCGAAAAGATCGAGGTGGACAGCCGCGGACACACCCGGCGGGCCAAGCTTTTTTACCTGCGTGGACGGGCGGACATGTCCGTCAAGGAAGCGGAAACCCCCAAGAGGAGATAGGCCATTCCCCCGGACTGGCGAGCCGAGCAGGCAAAAGCCGGCGGAGGGGTTGTCACGGGCTTGGATGAGGCGGGGCGGGGGGCTCTGGCCGGACCGGTGGTGGCGGCGGCCTACCGGTTTCATCGTCCCGGCACACCGATCCCGGGCCTGGATGACAGTAAAAAGCTGACCCCCCGGAAAAGGGAAGAGGTCTATCTTCGGTTGACGGAGGACGGGGTTGGAACGTGGGCCGTTGGTGAAGCCTCAGTGGAGGAAATTGCCGAGCTCAACATTCTGGTGGCCAGTCAGGTAGCCATGCGAAGGGCCCTGGAGGCTCTGCCGCCCGCGGAAGGCGCGATCCTGGTGGACGGCCTGCCTGCCAAGCATTTGGGCAGGAAGCACATTGCCGTGGTGGATGGCGACGGGATTTGCCCTTCGATTGCCGCCGCCTCGGTCGTGGCAAAATTTTCGCGGGACCGCATCCTTTTCGAATTTTCGAAGTCTTATCCCGTATATGGATGGGATCGGAATCGTGGCTACGGCACGGCGGCTCACCTCCGCGCCCTTGCGGATCACGGCCCTTGTCCGATCCATCGGCGATCGTTTTTACCCGTGGGATCGCCGCCCTTGCCCGGCTTGGAAGCATCGGTGGGAGGCCGGTAGGCATGGGGAGAAGGTGGCCGCCCGGTTTTTGCAGCGGTCCGGCCTAAAAATTCTCGCGCGGAATTACCGTTACCGTCGGGGGGAGTTGGATCTGGTGGCCCGGCATGGCCGGGAACTGGTCATGGTGGAGGTAAAATCCCGCCACCCGCGGGCCCGATTGGCCCCCGAAGCATCCGTCACCTGGGGCAAACAAAGAAAAATCATCGGTGCGGCCAACGCCTACCTGCGGGAGTTACGGTGCCGTCCTCCGCCGGTGCGGTTCGACATTGTGGAAGTCTGGCAAGCCGGCGGGGAGGTCCCGCGGTGCCGGTGGATCCGGCATGCCTACCGCCTGGAAGACGCCGGTTTGGGGTGGAGCCGGTGAACCATTTTGCCCGGACATGGTCGGCCGCGGTGCATGGGGTGGAAGCCTGTCCCGTGGCTGTGGAGGTCGATTCCGGGGGTGGAAAGGAGAACTTTGTGGTTGTGGGATTGGCCGATACCGCGGTGAAAGAGTCAAGACAGCGGGTGAAGGCGGCCTTGTACAACAACGGCTTCTCCGTGCCGGAGGGATATATCACGGCCAGTCTGGCGCCGGCGGATTTGAAAAAAGCCGGGCCAAGTTTTGACCTCCCGATCGCTTTGGGTCTGCTCGCCAGCATCGGAACGATCAATCGCGATCGTCTTTCCGAGTGGATGATCATCGGGGAATTGGGCTTGGACGGGGAAGTAAGACCGGTGCGGGGAACGCTGGCGATCTCTCTTCTGGCCCGGGAGCGGCGGGTTCGGGGTCTGATGGTTCCGGTGATGAATGCGCCCGAGGCCTCCGTGGTGGAGGGGGTAAAGGTGGTGGCTGTGCGGGATCTAAGGGAGGCAGCGGGCGTGATTGAGGGGAAGAATCCTCCCCCCATGGCCCCAGCCAACGGGAGGAACGGTCACGGTCCCCAAGACCATGGGCCCGACTTTTCCGAGGTAAAAGGGCAGGAGGCGGTGAAGAGGGCTTTGGAGATCGCCGCCGCCGGAAACCATAACGTCTTGATGATCGGTCCCCCCGGTTCGGGTAAGAGCATGCTGGCCAAGCGGATTCCCGGGATTTTGCCGCCGATGTCCCTCGAGGAGTCTTTTGAGACCACCCGGATCCACAGCGTGGCGGGCCTCGTCAGGCCGGACGAGTCTTTGGTGAAAAGGCGTCCCTTCCGAAGTCCCCATCACACGATCTCCGATATCGGTCTGATCGGTGGATCCGCCAATCCCAATCCGGGGGAGGTGAGCCTGGCCCACAACGGGGTTCTTTTTCTGGATGAGTTGCCGGAGTTCAGGCGGTCGGCGCTGGAAGTGCTCCGGCAACCCTTGGAGGACGGACAAGTGACGATTTCCCGGGCGGCGGGCAGCCTGACTTTTCCCGCCCGGTTCATGTTCGTGGGGGCGATGAATCCAAGTCCGCGGGGAACCGTGGAGGCAAGGGGGCCGGGCAAAGCCTCCAAAAAATATCTAGGCCGGATCAGCGGTCCGCTTTTGGACCGCATCGACCTTCATCTGGAGGTTCCGGCGCTGAAGCATGAGGATCTTTTGTCCGCCGATCCGGGAGAAACCTCGGCAAAGATCCGAATGAGGGTGGAGAAAGCCCGGCTTCTTCAGAGGGCCCGCTTTGGTTGCGGGGCAGGACTCTTCAATAACGCCCAGATGGGGCCCAGGGACTTGCGGAAATTTGTTCCCTTGGATGCGGAGGCCAAGGCCCTGCTTTCCCATGCCATGACGGACCTGGGATTAAGTGCCCGGGCTTTGGACCGGATTCTGAAGGTGGCCAGGACGATTGCCGATTTGGCCGAGAATGAATCTGTCCAACTGGATCATCTGGCCGAGGCTATCCAGTACCGGACCTTGGATCGGCAATTATGGGGATGACCTAGCGGGGAAGGCCTTGAACCTTCACCCCGGGTTTTATGCCGCGGCTGGCGAACCAGTCCCGATTCGCTTCAATCGCGTAGGCCACTTTTTCCGAGCGGCTCTTCACGGGGGTTTCCTCAAACGGGACAAGAGGATGGATCTCCAGAATCACGCCCTCGGAGTCCAAAAACGCCAGATCGAGCGGGATGGAGGTGTTTTTCATCCAAAAGGAGGCTTTTTTAGGCTCTCCGAAAACGAAAATCATTCCGCGATCAGTCGGAAGGGACTCCCGATTCATCAAACCCAGCGCCTGTTCGCCGGGGGTCTCGGCAACCTCCACGGCCAACTTGTGGTCACCAATTTTGAGCCGGGCCTCGCCCCCGGCAGAGCAACCCGTCGCTCCAAGGGCCAGAATAAGGAGAAGGGGGCCGACTTTTTTCAATATCGGGGTAGGGAGGGGTCGACTTCCTCGGCCCAAGCGTCAATTCCACCTTTGAGGTTGAGAAGGTTCTTGTACCCCTGCTGCTGGAGAAAAAGCAGGGCCTTGGCGCTACGGATACCGGCCTTGCAGTGGATGACGATTTCCTTGTCGGATGGAATCTCCTGCCAGCGCTTCGGCACATCCCCGAGAGGGATCAGGGTGGAGCCGGGGATGCGGGAAATTTGGAATTCATGAGGCTCCCGGACGTCGATCAGGACAAAGGGTTTTTTGGAATCGATCTTTTTCTTCAGGTCGACACAGGAGATTTCCGGAACCTGGGGTGCTTCCTGGTGGGCTGGCCCCTCGCGGGCCGGAGCCCCGCAGAACTGCTCATAATCGATCAGGCCGGTGATCGTTCTTTTCTTTCCGCACATCGGGCATTCGGGATTTTTTCGGAGCTTCATTTCGCGGAAGCGCATTTTCAGGGCATCGAACAGGAGAAGTCGTCCGATCAGCACGTCCCCGATGCCGAGGATAAGCTTCACGGTCTCAATCGCCTGCAGAACCCCAATGACTCCGGGAAGAATGCCCAGGACACCGCCTTCGGCGCAGCTGGGAACGCTGCCGGGCGGGGGAGGTTCCGGATAAAGGCAACGGTAACAGGGGCCTTGGTCGGCCCAGAAGACGGTGCATTGGCCCTCGAAGCGGAAGATGGAGCCGTAGACGTTCGGTTTGCCCAGAAGGGCGCAGGCATCGTTGACGAGATAGCGCGTGGGGAAATTGTCCGTGCCGTCGACGATCACGTCGTAGGGGCGGAAGAGTTCCAGGGCATTGTCGGATCGGAGGGCGATCTCATGGGTTTCCACTTCAATGTGGGGGTTGATTTCCAGGATGGTCCGCTTGGCGGATTCCACCTTGGGGTGCCCGATGGTGGTCTGCCGGTGAATGATCTGGCGCTGGAGGTTGGATTCGTCGACGCGGTCGAAATCCACAATGCCGAGCCGGCCCACCCCGGCGGCGGCAAGGTAAGCGAGGAGAGGAGAGCCGAGACCGCCGGTGCCTATCGCAAGAACCCGGGCGGCTTTGAGCTTCCGCTGACCTTCCACGGTCACCTCCGGCATGATCAGATGCCGGGCGTAGCGGCGCATTTCCGGCGGAGCGAGGTGAAGCGCAGCGGCGGTTTCCTGGATGCGGGAAATCAGTGACATCGGGAAAGTATAACCAAATGCGACCGGTGGGTCGAGAATCCGTGTGGCATGGGTTCCATGCCCGAACTGGATCGGGCTGATGATAGGCAGGGTCCATTGTCCTTAACGGAGCGTGCAAAAGCATTCCCAAACAGGCGGCTGGGACAACCGCCCCTACCGGGCTAGTGACTTTTAAAAAATTCGCCCTGGAGCTCGAGTTCGTCCGTGAATTTCGGCCGCTTTTCCACGTCATCCAGATACTTGAAGAACTCCTCGGCTGTTTCAAAGAGATGGCCTTTTTCGATGTAGGAGTCGGTGGTGAAGGGGCTGAAGCCGCCGCGGGGGAAGATCATGTAACGGGCCTTCATGTAGTCCCGGGCGTGGCCGAGCTCATCCATCATGCCGGTGGAGAGCGGGGGGCGCTCGGGATAGGGGTGGATGGCCACCACGGCGTGGACCTTGCCCACGTACCAGTGAAGATCCCGGTGAACGGTGTAGGCGTAGATGGATTCGCGGTCGCTCACGGGCACGCCGTCGAAGTTTTGCCCGATCTCAATCGACTGTGGATCGACGATAACGGCGTATTTGCGGAGCTGGTGGATGATTCGGTTGATCTCCTTGCGTTTTTCCGGGGTGCCGTAGCTCATGGAGTAACTGGCGTAGACGACCCAGGGATTGGGATGGGTGACGAGTTTGTAGAGGGCCTCGGGCGGTTCTCCCACGGCGATGACGTAGTGCGGGATGCCCATGTAGCGGGCCCAGTCCTCCGAGAGGCTGACCTCCTCGTTCATCCAGGAGAGGATCTCGTACAGGTTATGGTTCCGCTCCTTCAGCGCCTTGAGGAAGGGATCGGAGACCTGGGGGTTTTCCAGTTTCTGTTTGATCGACCACTCGGCGTCGATGAGGGTGACGATCAGGTCCGGTTTGATGAAGTCGCGGATGATCCGCTGGTCCTTGAACTTGCGGTTGATCCGGTTCCATTCGACCGTGGCGGGGGCGCGGATGATAACGTCCCGCTGGTTGTGGCGGAAAATTTCGTAGCCGATTTTTTCGTACTCACGCTCCCGGGTCAGTTCAAAGACGTAGTCCGTGGTGCCGAGCAGGCGTTCAAGGGGCTTCTTCCCGGCCTTGGTGAAGTCGTCGACGGTGTTGTAGACCTTGATTTCGCGGTGGTTGCGGTGCCCGAGGGCGACGACCTTACGGATATACTCCGCATCATCCATGCCCGCGACCATGCCGGTGACGAGGGTGCGCATAGAGATAAGATGTCAAAAAAACGGGCGGAAAGCGATCTTGTTTAGGGGTTAAGGGATTAAGGTAGTTTAAATTAAAAATCCGAGGGGCTTTACCTACCTGAATCCCTTGATCCCGGAACCCCTGAACCCCTCGAAGAAGGTGGCTAGGGCCGGAATCGAACCGGCGACACGCGGATTTTCAGTCCGCTGCTCTACCAACTGAGCTACCTAGCCTCACGAGCAGTGCAAAAGCATAAAACAGCCGCATGTTTCTGGAAAGCGCGGTTTGCGAAGAGAATTCGGAGCCTTTAAGCTAGACCCATGAATCAAGAGACCCTCGTTCGTCCTGAGCCATACGTGAAAGTGTTCATGGCATTGGCGACCTTGAGCCTTGTGACCATCGCCGTCTGCCAAGTCATTCTGGTGGTCCGACCGCCCCAGCAACCGATCCTGCGACGGCCCGTGATTCCGCTGGAAAATCGGATGATGCAGCAAGGTATGCCGGGCATGCCTCCGGGCGGGGTGCAGGGACAGGGAATGCCGGAGGGGATGATGCGTCCGCCGCAGGGAGTTCCTCCGGGCCAACCTCCCGAAAAGCCGGCCAAAAAGTAACCCGTGGCGTTGCCCCCGCGCAGGGGCATCGCTAGAACATTTTGATGGCCGGGAAGTACAAGGTTTTCGTCACGGACGGGGTGTCGCCCAGCGGGGTCGACGTGCTGAAGGCCTGTCCGCAGATCGAGGTGATCGAAAGTCCCACCCTCAAGGAGAAGGAACTTTGCGAAAAACTCAAGGGGTGTGACGCACTGGTGGTCCGCAGCCAGACCCAGGTCAGCCAAGCCGTCTTGCAGGCCTGTCCCACCATCCGGGCGGTGGGCCGTGCCGGAGTGGGCGTGGACAATGTGGACGTGGACGCCGCCACGGAGCGGGGGGTCATCGTCATGAACACGCCGGCG
>Ga0214923_10002639_pt1 | contig 23552 bp, 24 predicted proteins | sample LL1510_MetaG_FD_177993 | JGI IMG/M metagenome (GOLD analysis project Ga0214923, IMG submission 177993) | Freshwater microbial communities from Lake Lanier, Atlanta, Georgia, United States - LL-1510 | ecosystem: Environmental > Aquatic > Freshwater > Lake | place: USA: Georgia | collected...
TATTTATTTAATTCTTTTAACAATTCTATAAAATCTATTTAATATTTTACAAAATTTATAAAAAATATTTTATCTTTTTATTAATTAATGAATATTGATTCAAATATTAATAATGATAATATAGAAATAAATTATGATGAATTAAAAAAATTAAGTATTAAAATATTTAATAATAATTTTAATCAATTAAATATATTCGAAAGAAATTTTAATATACATATTATAAAAAAATTATATAATGAATCAATTTTTAATATAAAACTTAAAATATTATTTAATTGTCCCGATTTTTACACAATTATTTTAAATGATTTTCTATATTTTATTTATGATATAGTTCAAAAAACAAAAAAAAATATTTGTTCTGTCATTTTTAATTCTTGTTTTAAAGATGGTTATAAAATTGAAAGATTACCAGAATATAAATATCATTCTTATTTAACTTATAATAAAGAAACATGTCTATTAAAATGGTTCAATGAATATAAAGAAATTTTAAATAATCATTTGAATAATACTATTGATATCGAATTATATAATAGACAAATAAAAATAATAATAAAATTAGCTGAAATTAAAGAGAAAATTAAACAAGAAAATATAAATTCTAATTAAATATTAAATGTTATTCATTTATTCATATTGGATTTTTGCTTGGTTTATTTTATTTTTATTAAATATTATTCCATATAATCCATTTATTTTTATTATTATAGCATATATATTAACATTATTCGAATTATTATATATTTATTTGAAAAATGCTAATAAATATAATCTAATAAAATTTTTTATTATTAATATTATCATAAAATTATTTCCTATTTTAATTTTAATTTATCTAAATAAAATAACTATTAAATATAATGATATATATTTTGGTATATTATTATTATTTACATACTTATTTTTTATGATTATTTTAAATATAAATCCATTTACTGAATATAATAAGGTTTTTGATACTTATATAAATGATGATAATAAAAATAAATCAATATTTAGTAAATTTTATGATTATATTTATTTTTCTTAATTTTTTATCCATTATTCATTTAGATTATAAACATGGATTATATTAAAAATGATATGCCTTCTATGGATAATATATATCAATCTCAATATTATAATAAAACCAAAGATTATGAACAATCACTTGCCAATAATTCATATCAAAAAGCTAAATATCCATTTAAAACAGGTGTTGTCCCAAGTCCTGCTTATTCATCTATGTTTTCTCAACCTTTTATTAATGAAGATGATAATAATTCATATATAAATAGTTTGAGTGGTGAAAAAATTCCACTCGAAAATTTTACTCACAAAAATATGCAACATTTTTTAAGAAAAGGTATTACACAAAATACTGATGTAGAAAATCCCAATTTTAATCAAAAATTTGGTTATAATGATTATAAAACTCGTAAAACAGAAGTTGAAACATTCTTTCAACCTACTACTGATATGAGTTATTTAAGAGGTATGAATAATAATAGCGATTTTATTCTCGATAGAACAAATCCCTCCAAAAATCAAAATAATTATAATCCTATTCAATCTATTAGAGTTGCCCCAGGGTTAAATCAAGGTTATACATCTTCTGGTACTGGTGGATTTCATCAAGCAGATAGTTTATTATACGCAAAACCAAAAGATAGAGATGAATTAAGACCTATCACAGATCAACGAAATTCTATCTTCGAAATTCCAATTCAAGCACCTATGAAAAGTTCCATCGATAAAAGAGGCGTCGTTGAACCATTTTCTAAAAATAAACCTGAAACTACTTATAAACAAACAGAAGAAAATTGGTTTAAAGGTCAATCCTATCTTAAAAAAGATACAAATAGACCTGTTGAAAATCTTAAAGATACAAGTCGCATAGGAACTCACACCGATTATTATGGAAGTCTCAAAAATCAAGAAGAATTCCAAAATCCCAATGAAGATTATGGTAAAAATTCTGTCATCGTTTATAATACCAATAAACATGAATTATCTAAACAAGAAGTTCCTATTGCTAATTTAACCACAACTTTAAAAGCATTCGTAGCACCTATCACAGATGCTCTTAAAATATCTCTTAAAGAATTCTTTATTAATCCTGAAAGAGAATTCGGTTATTTATCTCCTCAACAACCTGATAAAGCAACCACATATGACCCAATTAATCATATTATGAAAACAACTATTAAAGAAACTACTATTGATGATAATAATTCAGGTATATTAACTGGTAATAAAGAAACTTATTCAGCTTTATATGATAATGCTAAAACAACTGTTAAAGAAACTACTATCGATGACGATAATTCAGGCAATTTATCTGGTAATAAAGAAACTTATTCTGCTCTATATGATGATGCTAAAAAAACTACAAAAGAAACATTCTTATTTGAAAGTGAAAAAACTAATTTAACTGGCAATAAAGAAACTTATTCTGCTTTATATGATGATGCTAAAACAACTGTTAAAGAAACTACTATCGATGACGATAATTTAGGAAATTTATCTGGTAATAAAGAAACCTATTCTGCTCTATATGATGATGCTAAAACAACTGTTAAAGAAACTACTATCGATGACGATAATTTAGGAAATTTATCTGGTAATAAAGAAACTTATTCAGCTTTATATGATAGTCCAAAAACAACAATAAAAGAAACTAATATTCATGACGATTATTCAGGAAATATTAAAGGTAATTTCGGAACTTATCTTAAAAATAATGATAAAACTAAAACAACTCTTAAACAAACAATTCCTAAACAAGATACATCAAGAAATATTAAAAATGTTATTTATAAAAGTACTTATGTATATGACCCCTCAATAGTTGCTAAAACTACTCTTAAAGAAACTACTATTAATAATCCAATCAATTCTTACGGATTTATTGGAGGATTTTTAAATAAAATTATTGGAGGTTATATTATTAAAAATGATAATGCTAAAAATACACAAAGACAATTTTCACATATCGAATATGATGGTTCTCTTAAATCTGCCGTTACATTTGTACCTATGGATAGAGAAGCAGATATGAATGCTGAAATCGATGGAACCCGTGAAATGATATTAATAAATGCCGGACATACTCCAAATGGTGCTGGTAATTTCACTAGTATTGATAAAAAAGATGTTAATTTAAGTAATAAAAAACAATTAGATTTATATGAAGAACAATTACCATCAACTAATGCTAATAAAGTTTATCAAATAGCACCTTTAAATATAAATGAAGAAGCAATTACAAAAATACCAATACAAGATAATGCTTATAAATCTCGTCTTGATAGTTCCGTATTATCTTCATTAATTGAAAATGAAGATGTTATAAAAATAAATCCAATTATATAAAAATAAAAATGATTTTTTTAATTATATAAATATTTAAATGAGTTTAAATAAACCTATTTATAAATTACGTGATTGGATTGATAAAGAAACAATTTTATCTTATAAAACTTTATCTAAAAATAAAAATGCCATTCAATTATTAAAAGAAAATCCTGAAAATATTGATTGGTTTTATTTATCTGGAAATCCTAATGCCATTAAATTATTAAAAGAAAATCCTAATAATATTTATTGGAATATTATTTCTTCTAATACTAATGCTTACGAATTATTAAAAAATAATATTCATAAAATTAATTGGTCTGGTTTATCATTAAATTATAATCAAGATAATTATAATTTATTATTAAAATATTATGATAAAATTAATTGGTGTTCTATTTCAGAAAATCCATATGCTATTGATTTAATCGAAAATAATACAAATAAAAATTATGATTATTGGTTTTATTTATCAAGAAATACTAATCCAAAAGCTATCCAAATATTAAATAAAAATATAGAAAATATTAATTGGGTAAATTTATCAAAAAATTCTTGTCCCGAAGCAATGAATATTTTATATAAAAATCAAGATAAAATCGTTTGGAAACATTTATCCGCTAATCCTAATGCCATTAAATTACTCGAAAATAATATTCATAAAATTGATTGGTATCATTTATCATCAAATCCTAACGCCATTCATTTATTAAAAAATAATCTTGATAAAATATCTTGGTATAATTTATCTTCTAATCCTAATGCTATTGATATTCTTAAAGATAATCAAGAATATATAAATTGGTCTTCATTTTCAATTAATCCATCTATATTTGAATATGATTATCAAACTATGAAAAAAAATAATGAAAATATGTATGAAGATTTAATTAAAGAAGTTATGAAACCTTCAAGAATATTTAAAAATATTTCAAATAATTATGATTATTTAGAAATAATGTTTGATGATTAATTTATAAATATATTATAATTAAATGATAATAATTCCCAATTAATCTTTTCCTTATTTTTTTCAAGTAATTCAATCGCACTAGGATTTAATGACAAATTATCCCAATTTATTTTATCTATATTTTCTTTTAATAAATTAATAGCATTAGGATTTAATGATAAATTACTATAATTAATTTTTTCCTTATTTTTTTCAAGTAATTTAATCGCATTAGGATTTAATGACAATTTATCCCAATTTATTTTATCTATATTTTCTTTTAATAAATGAATGGCATTTGGATTTAATGACAAATTATTCCAATTAATTTTATCTATATTTTCTCTCAATAATTCAATCGCATTTGGATTTAATGATAAACTATTCCAATCTATCTTATCTTTATATAAATTTAATATATATATTACAGATGGATTTAATGATAAATCATACCAATTTAAATAATTAATTATATTTTTATTATGAAATATTAAATTTATAATATTAGAATTTCTCGATATATTTCTTAGATTTATTTTTTCAGGATATTTTTCAAGTAATTCAATCGCATTTGGATTAGTTGATAAATTATGCCAACATATTTTATTAATATTATTTTTTAATAAATGAATAGCATTTGGATTTAATGATAACGCATCCCAATTAATTAATTCCTTATTTTTTTCAAGAAATTTAATAGAATTATTATTTACTGATAAATTATATAAATCCAATTTATCAATATTTATCCATTCTCTTAAAGACATTTAAATAAAAAAATTTTTTTTTAAACAATCATTTTTTAAATTATTATTGCTAAAAATAATAATAGTAAATATAATATCATAAATATTGATGGATCTAAATATTTAATATGAATTAAATTTAAACTATCCATCATTAAATCATTCGTCTCATCTATTATAGAATTTATAACCTCTTCTCTATTTTTAAATAACCATTTACATATCCTCTTTTTAAAATAAAATGGTTTTTTTTCCAATAATCTTTTATCCCTTTTAAGTGTCGTTGTACTTTTTGTTATTAAATATACAGCAATACTCGCTGATGCTGGTTCAATCATTTTTATATATATCATTCTTGATTTATATATAAAATAAAAATAAATTTAAATCATTTTTTTCTATTCTTTTATTAAAATGTCGATAAATTGTATTTTTAATAAAGCACACGAAGAAGACGTTTTAAGATGTGATATTGCTATTATTTATTTTTCGGCAAAATGGTGCGAACCTTGTAAATCATTTACTCCAGTATATTCACATATTGCCGATCAATATAAAAATTTAAAATTTTTTAAAGTTGATATAGATGAATGTGATGATTTCACAGATAGATTTAATATAAGATCAGTTCCTACAATTATAATTTTACAAAATGGAGAAAAAATAAATGAAGTCGTAGGTGTAAATGAAAATAAATTATTAACTATTCTTCAAGCATTATAAAAATCACCTATATAAAAATTAGAAATTATAATATCTATTAAACTATCTTTATCAGGTCTTTCTTGTAATAATCTAGTAAATAAATGATTAATTATATATGGATATAATAATGATATTTTTCTTAATCCATATTCATATATCCATGTATTTTTACAATTTCCCTTTGTAGTTTTATTAATTCATATTAAATGTTTTAATTTATCCTTATCTTCTTTATGACAAATTTTATATTGTATTGCTTCTCTATTTTCACCAAATTCATTTATTGCTCCTGAATGAATTATATCACAATTAAATATAATTGTTGTTCCTTCTCTACCATTTATTATTAATGGTCTCTCAAATAAAAAAGGAGTTGTTTTATGACTAGCAGGACAAATTGCTAATAAATTTCCATTATTTTTATATGTAATACAAGTATATACTGGATATTTTGTTTTAAATATAGATTGTGATGAAGTTACATCACGATGAAATGTAGATACAGCACATCCCTTTACTTTAAATTTATAATCTATAAATTCATAATTTTCAGGTAATTCATTTAATATAGATGGTTTATGAAAATCTCTCAAAACTTTATAACCATCATCTTCTAATGTTCTCATAAATTTATAATAATCAATGGTTTCATATAAATAAATTAGAAGAAATAATAAAATGAATATTATATATATGAATAATAAGAATAATAAATAATTTTTATTTATCATTAAGAATATTTAAATCATATTTTCTTAAATCATCAAATATTAAATTTGTATTATTTTTATAATAATATTTTTTAAAAATTAATAAATATTTATATAAAAAATTAAACGCATTTATGGTGTCTGTAAGTTGTTTCTATATTCATTATAACAAAGAACCACTTAATTTCATATTTATTAAATATGATAAATTTATTAAAATTTTATTAAATAATAAATCTATCATATTAAGTATTGATGAATTGATATCATATCGAGAATTATTTAATATATATATAATTTCACTATTATTAACAGAAGATACATCAAAAATTAATAGTGAAATTATAGATAAAAAAAGATATTATGGAGTATCTACCATTAAATATTGGAAAAATATTCAATTAACATCATCTTATACTACAATATTTCTTGAAAGATATTCTCATAAAAATCCTTTAAATACTCTTGAACCAAAAAGATCAACTAGTTTTAAAAAAATAAATAAATTTATGAAAATATTCTATGTATATTATGATTATGATTATATCATAAATCCAATTGAATTAATTAATGAATATTATTTCAAAGAAACAGAATATTTCAATAAATATATTGAATATTACAAATCGAAATAATATTTATATAATTCTTTTGGTTTTTTAATATTAATATCATAAATATTTAAATCATCATTTCTATATTTAATTTCTAAATAATTTACAATATTTAACATATTAAAAGGACAATGAAAAGGCCCGCTAATAATATGTGCTAATACAACTGGGATTTTTTCCCCAATTAACATCTTATTTATAATTTTTCTATTATTTTCATTATATCTAATTACATCAGCATTATATGTTTTATATAATCCATATAATCCATTAAATCCAGCAGAAAAAAATATATATTTATAAAATATCATTATTTATATAAATATAAATAAATCTTAAATGATTTTATAAACTAATATCAAAAAAATCCCTCTCCATTTCCACAGAAATTTCTTTTATATTCATTTTTGTCTGTTTATTATAAAATTCTATAATATCCTTTTCTTCTACATGTTTAAATTTATCATTAATTTTTTTTCTCATAAACCAATTATTTTTACCCCTTTTAATTAATTTAAATATTCTTGCCGTTTTATCAACTTCTATTATAATCCCCTTTGATGTTTGTTTATATCCTATAATTCCTATTTCTCCTTTATGTTCTTTTAAATGACATTCTTCACAAACATTAACTAAATTATGAGGAGTATTTTTATCAAAATTACTGAATTTTCCATTTTCATCCGCATTTATTTGATAATTAATATGATGTGTTTCTTTCGCTGGTCTCTCATTACATATCTGACATTTATCCATAAATATAGATGATTTATAATTTGATTTCTTAATATTCATTAAATTTATATCTAAACCCATTATCTCCTTTCTAACTATTTCAGCATTTTTCATAAAATCATTTGGCATATCTAATGAACCACATACATCAATACCATAAATATTTGAACCTTGACCTTCTCTTAATTTCCTCTCATATATAATTTTATCATCTATAATTTCAATATGAATATGAAAAATTCTTAAATTCTTATCTTTAATTATTGATATCGTCGGCAAATCATGTAAATGACTTGTGAAAATAAATGATGATTTTTTTTTTATTAATTCATTTATTGCCGATGATACAATTGCTATTGCTGATGTTATTTCTGTTCCACAACATATTTCATCACCTATTACTAAACTATTTTCATCAGATCTTTGAAGAATATTCCTCAATTCTGTCATTTCAACAACAAAACTACTCATACCTCTATATATATCATCATTACCACATATTCTCGTGAAAATATGATTATATGGACTATATTCAAATAATGTCGCCGGTACATACATTCCAGATTGAGACATAATAATTGATAATCCAACTGCTTTCATTAATGAACTTTTACCAGATGAATTAATACCATATAATAAAATTCCATCTTGATTTAAATAAATATCATTTCCTATATATTCGACATTTGTTATAAGTCTTTCAATAATAGGATGACGAAGATTTTCAGTATTTATATATGAACCTTTATTATCTTTAATAATTGGACGATAATAACAATATTCAAAAGCATTTTTAGCATTACACGAATTAATATCTAATTCTGTTAATTCTTCAATTATATTTGTTAATAATTTAATTTGATTATTAGAAATATTAGATAAATATTTTTGATATTCTAATATAGTTTTTTTACTTATTTCTTCTTGTCTTCTCTCAATTATCGTCGATGCTTCATTAATATCTATTGATGTCAATTTATAACTATTATTATTTGTCGTTAATCTTTTATCAAATTTACTCATATAATTTTTATCTTTTTTTAAAGCTGTCTCAAATCTTTTCTTTGTAATAGATATATAATAACCATCCTTATCATTATATTCTAATTTACAACTTGTATCATCTATTTCAGATATTTTATTCACAATTATTTCCAATTTATTTAATTGATTTTTATAATCTTCCATTAATTCATCCAATTCTTTAATATAACCTTCCTTAAATATATTTGTTTTAATATCATTAAAATTATATTTAGAACATTCGTCCAAATTTAAATGTGAAAATGAATTAATTAATTCTAATGTATCATTTGGAATATTAATAATTTCAAATGCTTCTATCGCATATTCTAATGAATTAATAAATCCATTCCATTCACAAGGATTAATTTTTTTTAATAATATTTTTCTCTTAATTCTTTCTAAATCATTTATATTATTTAATTTCTTTATTATTAACTTAAATTTATTATCTTTTAATAATTCTTCTATTTTCTCATATCTTCTATTTAATTCATCCTTATCATTTATTGGATTTAATAAACGTTCTTTAAATCCTCTTGAACCAAAAGCAGTTGATGTTCTATTTAAAATTTCCATTAAAGTTTTTTCATTTGAATTATAACTAATTAAATTTAATTGAATTGCTGAATTATATTCTAATAATAATTTATTAGATTTCTCTAATATTTCAGGAATATCTAATTCTTTTATAATATCAGCATTATGTTCATATGCGAATTGAAGAAGAGAACAAAAACTTAAAATTCCTATTGTCATTTTCTCTAAATTTAAAAATTCAATTATTGATAACATCGATGTATTATTAAATGCCTTCTCTAATATCTTTTTCTGATAATCTATCTTTTTCATAAATTTTAATAATTCATATTTTTCATATTTTCTATGAATTAAACAATTAATATTTATTATATCATTTATTTTCTTCTTATATTCTTCACTTATTTCATCACTTATTATCAATATTTCCGTCGGATTATATACTGATAATATTCTATAACATTCATCTAATGTTAATTGTGGATCTTTTTTACTTGAACCATTTTCATATACAAATGATTTCCCTGTTGTTAAATCTACTCCACTAATACCAACATTTAAATATCCATTTATTTCTTCGAAAAAATATACAAGTATATAATTTCCATTTCTTATATTATTATTTATATTCGTTGATGGACTTATTATTTCTGTTATTTTTCTTTGTGGATTTGGTGGTGGTGTTATTTGTTCTATTAATACTATCGTAAATTGATGATTTAATAAAATTTGTATGAATTTTTGTACGGCATATAATGGAAATCCCGCCATTAATGGATTATTTTTACCAACTTCTTTAATTGCCTTATTTTTTCTCGATATTTGAATATTACATATATCTCCTATCTTATTCATAAAAGAACAATTCTCATTTATAGAATATAATTCAAAAAAAGAACCTACTTGAATTAAAATTATTGTTTTATCTCCATATTTATTACGATATTCAATCTCATAATTAATATAATCGTCAATAATCATAAAACATTTATTTATTTATAATAAATCCTTAAATAAAAAAAATTTAATTTTCCAATTCTCCTATCAACTGATTAATATTCGCCGGATTGAAATAATGATATGGACTTTGCGACGACAATTTATAATTATTTGACATCCTTTGAAATTGTACGAGAATGGCAAGATAATGATATGCGTCGTTTTCATCTTCAAATGATGAAATAATATCACTAATATATCCATCATATTTCGAATAGAAGAAATTAACCATTTGATTACAATCTTTATTGATTTGTGAAGAAATATTTGAATTATTCTTCACAATTTTCCTGATGTAAATATCAAACAACTCACACGCATCCTCATAATTATTAAATTGAGGATAAACAACGATGATTTGTAAAATATATACGATACACGAATTGAAATACGATTGATGTTTGTTGTAAGATTGAAGCATCTTCACTTGATATTATTAAATAATATGTAATATCATTATTTTATTTATTTCTTATGATTTTAATACAAATATTATCTATTTTGAAGTTATAGAACTTAAAGAACTTACAGAAGTATTATCATCATAATTATCAAATGGTTCGAAACCTACATCAAAATTATCATTTATTTTTGATAAAATTTTTGGATCTATATCATTATTCGTAATTTTTATTTCTTCCCCACCAACTTTTTTAATTTCAACTACTTTTTTAATATTATCAAAAAATTTCCATTTAGATACATTTAAATAATAACATGAAATAGTTATAACTATATATAAAATTATTATTAATAATAAATTATTCATATTAAATAATGAATATGGTTCTATATAATAATTATCACCATTTTCCTCAATATATTTATTAATCTTATTATATTCATATAATTGCATTATACTAAAAATAATTATAGTAATTATTAGCGAAATTAAATAATATTCCATTATCTATTAATTTCATAATAATTAATTCAATAGTTATTAACGCATCATATATATAAATAAATATTTATTATTATAAATAAGAATGAAATTAGAATTAAAGAAATTTAATCCACAAGAAATGAAACAAGATTCAATAATTGTCTTTATTGGTAAAAGAAGGAGTGGAAAAAGTTTTTGTATGAAAGATATACTAGAATTTCATAAGGGGATTCCCATCGCTGTCGTAATATCACCGACCGAGGTATCAAATGAGTTTTTTCAAAAATTTATACCAAATATATTAATATATGATGAATATAAACCTGAAATAATTCAAAAATTTTTAGATAGACAAATTAAAGTAACTAAACAAAGAAATGATGAAATAAAAAAATATGGAAGAAGTGATATAGATCCACGTGCTATTATTATTCTTGATGATTGCTTATATGATACAACTTGGCAGAGAGATAAAAATATTCGTAGTATTATGATGAATGGGCGACATTATTCTATTTTAACTATTATTACATCACAAGCACCATTAGGACTTAATCCAACTTTAAGAAGTCAAATAGATTATGTTTTCATTTTTAAAAATAATGTATTAAAAGAAAGAGAGAAAATTTATAATCATTATGCTGGAATTTGTAATTCATTTGAAGTTTTTAATAAAATTATGGATAATACAACAGCAAATTTTGAAGTAATGGTTATAGATAATACAACACAAGAAAATACTATTACAGAGCAAATAAAATGGTATAAAGCAGTTGATAAAACTTTTAAAATGTGTTCTCCTGAATTATGGAATTTATGTGCTTTGGAAGAACAAAGTCAAAAAGATAAATTATTTTATGAAAATGAAGAAGATGAAGCAGAATTTGATCCAAATATGTTTATTAAAAATAATAATAAAATTAAATTAAATATTAAGAAGAAAATTTAAATATAATCTTTATATTCTATAAGAAAATTAGTCATTTCTATTTGTTCTTTATTTTTATTGGTAATATACCATTTATATAATATTTTTGAATTTGTATCATTATCATTAAATTTAGGTAATCTATTATTTGTTTTAATATAATCTTTTAATAAAGTTAATTTATAATTCCATTTTTCTTCATAATTCATAAATAATATATAATGTTTCTTTTTAAAATTTTCCCATTCATTTCTTATTGTTTCATTTTTCATTATTTCAAATACTTTTTTATAATTTTTATTTTGCATTGTAATCCAATTACCTATTATGGCATCTTCTTTATTTTTCATTTTTTCATTAGGTCTTTTACCATTTTTTAATATATATTCATCTGCTTTTTTTAAATTCTCATACCAATTTTTAAAATTATCTTTGAATAAATAATTATATTTATTTATAAATTCTTCCCATATATTTTTAATTTTTTCATTTTTCATAATATTCTTATTATTTTTATAAGATTGATTATTATAACATCTCCAAATTGATAATGTTTTATTTTCTTCATTTTTATCTAAATTTGATGGAAATTTTTTATGTATTTTAACATAATTTTCAAGTAATTTAAATTTATTTATCCATATTTCTTCATAATCTTTCAATAAATAACAATATTTTTCTATAAAATCTTCCCAAATCTTCTTTATTTCTTCATTTTTCATAATATGATAATTATTTTTATAATTATCTCTTTGAGTTGAAAACCAATCATATTCAATATTAGTAGGAAATCTATCATTCTTCTCTACAAATTCTTCTAATATTTTAAATTTTTTTAACCACATTTTAACATTATCTAAAAATAAATCTGGATATCTATTCATAAATTCCTCCCATAATTTCTTATGAATATCATTTAATTTATTTTTCTTATACATTGATTTTGTATATCTTATCCAAAGTATTAAAGATTTGTCATCTTTAATTGAAGGAAATTTACCATTTTCTTTCACATATTTTTCAATAATTTCCAATTTTTCTTCAAATGTATATTGAATATATTCTTTACAATTTATAATAACATTATATATCGTTTTAATATCATTTTTAATTAATTCTATATATTCTATTTCTTTTGAATTATAATAATTTATTTGATTTAATTTAATTTTATCTTTAAATAATAAATCATATTCCTTAAATATTGATAATATTTTTAATATTTCATCATATTCATCACACCATATAAATACATTAGCGATTTTATGAGGATTATTTATATCTTTTCTTGTTGCTCTACTAATTCTTTGAATTGTTGTAATTTTACTTTTAGGAGGATATGAAATATAAATACTATCACAACTTGGAATATCAATACATTCATTTAAAATTTTTATATTAAATAATAATTGAATTTTATCATTATTTTCTGAAAAATTTTTCAAGATTTCTTTTCTTTCTTTTTCACTATTATCACATGATATCGAATTTATTTCAATATCCAATATAAAGAATTCATTTAATATTTTCATACCATCTATTAAATCAATCATATCATTTGTATCTTTTGAATAAATTATAATTTTTCTTGAACCATTATTAAGAATACATGAATATAAATATTTACATCTATTTTTAATAGAATTATCAATTTCATATATAGATAATTCTCTATTTAATTCATCATTATTTTCACTTACAGAAGGCAACCATAATCTATAATCACAAATATAATTATTAGAAATTGCCTCATTAAATTTCATAGAATATACTATATTTCCTATAATATCATTAAAATCTTCTATTTCATCTTCTATATCATATATTCTTGGTGTAGCAGATACAAATAATATTTTATGATTTGAATATAATAATTTATACATATCATTAGTTTCATCTAATAAATTTGTTTTAGATATATTATGAAATTCATCTATTATAAATAATGAATTTTCAAATAATTCTAAACAATTACTAATTATATCAATAGATTTATATGTAGTTGATAATAAACATTTTTTATTATTCATTAGAAAATTTTTAATTTCTTCAATATTTCTTGTTCCATCTGTATCAATTAATATTGTCTTATTTTCATAACCATATTCAATAAATTTATTAAGATTTTGAAGAGCAAATTCTCTCAAAGGTGATATTAAAATTATCTTATCAAAATTATTAGAAATTTTATAACTTATATAAGTTTTTCCACAACCACAAGGAAGAGATAATATACCTCTATTATTTATATCATAATAATTATTAAAATTTTTAATTGCGTCTAATTGATATGAATAAGGAATAAATATATTTTTAGTTTTTTCTTTCTTATTTTTTATAATAGGTAAATGAACGAAATGAATAATTGCTTCTGTTTTATCTAATAATTCATCAGTATTTTCAATAAAACGAACTAAATTACTTAATTCACCTGTTTTTCTGATATTATTAGAAAGATTATTAGTATAATATATATAAGCATCTTTACGACTAAAAGAAGTTCTCATCATAATACCTGCTAAATCTTCAATACGAACACCATTTGAATATCCATTTTTTGCTTGAATTAATGAAATATTATTATCTTCAATTTGAATTAAATCAATTCCTATATCTTTATGATGATGAATATTACCTTCTTTAATATTTTTTCTAATAATTCTTAAATTATTATGAGAAGAAACTAAATTATTATCAATTAAAATATTTTCAGGACATTCATTCCATAAATAAACTTGTTTATTAAGTTTTATTCTAATAAATTGTTTAACATATTTTTCATAAATTAAACCTTTATTATTCATTAAAAATTTATAAAAAATATAAAATCAATTTTTAATTAAAAAAAATAAATTAAATTGAATGTAATGAAGAAAAAATTAAATTTTTGCCAGTTGTAAAATTATAAAATTTTTTAATTTTTTTAATTAAATTTTCAGATCTTCTATTTAATAAAATTTTACAAATATTTTTCATAATATCCTCAAAATTTGTATGATTTTCATATAATAATACAATAACTATTCTTAATATTTTTTCAGTTTCATCATCAGCATCAGTTGTAATTAAATTTTTTAAATTGTTATATGATCCAGAACATAATATTTTTTTAATTTTATTAATTAATATATCATTTATTTCATCAAAATCATCGTCTTTAATAGTATCTGTATTAGAAACATTATATAATAAATGTTTTATTTCATTAACATCTTTATCTAATTTTTCATGATAATCACCAAAATTCTTTAAAATAAAATTTTTATATTTCATATTTAAAATTTTATCATCTGTTTTACCAATTATTGTTAAATCATTTTTTAAATCAATATTTTTTTTATATTTTTCATATATATCAAATATATCAGTTTCTGTTATATTTGTTTCCAAACCTCTTATATTTTGTATTATTTTAAAATATACTTTTATTTTTGTATCTAATGTATTTAAAAATTCTATATCTGTTAAATCACCTATTATTGTTATTTTATATTTTTTTTCTATTTCATTTAGAGTATTTTTTAATTCTAGTTTTTCTTCTTCTGAAATTTGTTCTTCTTCTGAAATTTGTTCTTCTTCTAAAATTTGTTCTTCTTCTAAAAATTGTTCTTCTTTTAAAATTTGTTCTTCTTTTAAAATTTGTTCTTCTTTTAAAATTTGTTCTGTTATTGATTTATAATATTGTGATAAAAATGTTGCTTTATCATCTAATTTTTTTGTCGTATCCAAAGTTTTATTTATTATTTTATTTCCTAATCCTCCTTTTTTATAATCCATATTAATATATTATTATATAATAATATGAATATTTGTTCTAATAATAATATTGTTTTTATTTATATTGGTGGTGTTTCATCTAGTGATGAAGATTTTACTAAAAAATATACAAATAGAGATAAAGAATATATATTTGAAAGTGTTAGTTATAATTCATCAAAATTACCTGATTATGTTATAGATGATATATTAACTGGTAGAAGGGACGCATGGCGTTTAAGAGAAGGAACAGCATTAGAAGCAGATTCAGAAAGAAAAGCAATAAGATTAAATAAATTAATTAGTATTATTTCTTTTTATATGAGATATACATATAAAAAAATAGTTGTTATTGGTGTTTCACATGGTTCATTAATAGTTCATTCAGCAATTTTAAAAATTAAAGCAATATACGAACCTGTTGATGATTTAATGAATATATTTACAAACAGAATTATTGTTTTAACATTAGGTTCTCCTAAATATTTACCAAAAACATTATTAAAAAATAAAATTAGCGATGAAATGAAAATGTTATATGGAAATGTATATAATTTTTATAATGTTAGAGATACAATTTATAGTGTATTACATACAATAAGAAGAGCAGGTATTAATACTTTAAGTTATTTAACATTTCCTACATTAATTCAAGAAAAAAGATCTGATGATAATTATACTTCTATTTCAGATAGAGAAAAAATATTACTTGGACTTATACCTCGTGAATTTCCTAAATATAAATTTGATACAGAAAATCATATTTTTTTTGTTAAAAATACAGAAAATTTAAAATATATAAAAGAAACTCATCCTAATGATTATTTAATAAAAAATTTGAGTGAAAGTACATTGAGTATTATATTTTATCATTCAGTATTATTTCATTTTTTTCCTATATTTATAGATAATTTACATATTATTCATTATATGAGAAATATTACTTCATTAGATAGATCATCATTAGATGATGGTACGTTAAATACATATAATAGAAATAGTATTATACTTGATGCACCAATTCGTAATGATACTCAAACTCAAACAGGAGGAAAAAAAATTTTAAAAATTAAAAAAATATTAAAAATAAATCATTTAAAATCTAAATAATTATATTATTTCAAATTATCCAATAAATATCCAAATATCTTAAATGCTAAATCAAATGAAATTCTTTTTCTTTTATTTTCTCTATAATTTGTTAAAAATAACGAATTATATTTTTCTCTATTTATTTTCAAATATTCATTAAATATTTCTACTAATTTTTTTTGAATAGTTATATCAATCATTGGTATTATTATTATACTCGCATAACTTCTCATACTTAAATTTTCTGTATTATCTATAATAATTTCATTATCATCTACTATAATTGCTCCTAATTCATTTTTATCATCAATAGTTTTTAATAAGATATTTGATATTCCTTCTTTTGAATTTTTTGTTGCTCTTTTTATTTTATATTTAATTGATGATTTTATTTGTAAAATTTCTCCTCCAATTGTATAATTATTATCATTATTTAATAAAATTTCTATCAATTTTTTTGATGGATATATGTCAATTTTAATAATTTCTTCATTATTTTTCTTTAAATCAAATTAAATAACACAGACACTTGTTGAAGTATCATTAAAAACTTTTTCTTCAAAAATATTTATTAATTTTATTTGAAATTTTTCTAAAAATTGTTTTCTTAATTTAATATCATTACTTCTATAAGAACATAGAAAATTTATAGGAATTATAATAATTCCACCTTTACAATTAGAATTTATAAAAGATAAGATAAAACATTTATATAAATCATTTGTTTTATATATATCATAAATTTCTTTATCTTCATTTTTATTTCTAGCAATATATGGAGGATTTGTTAAAATAAATTTTCCATCATAATTTGGAGGATTTTTTAATGTATCTCTTTCAATTATATAAGAGTGTTTTGGTTCAATATCATAACATTCTAATATATATTCTTTTTGTAAGAATTTAAGTAAATCACCATTTCCACAGAAACTCTCTATAATTATATCAATATCATCGGGGATTTTCATATTACTTAATAAATATTTATAATTAGTTGTATAAAATTGACCTAATTTAGATTTCATTAATCTTTTATTTATTTTTTTATAATCATTTTTTAAATAATGGAAAAAATAGGAGAAATCATTAAAAATTTTATTGAAGATATTGAAATATTTGATAATAATTGGTATAATATTCATATAATAGTAGATAAAACAAAAGAAATACTTGAAAATGATTATGAAATTAAAGAAATGAATTGGAATAATTTTACAATTATTTATAAAAATAATGAATATTTTATAGAAAGAATAGCATTTCCAAATGGTTCATCAAAATATATAATTAAAAAATATATTTAAAGAGGTTTTTTTTATTTTAATTTAAATGTTAAATCAAGATAATTTAAGAGTTGGTGTTAAATGGTTGCCAGATGAAGATGAAACATTATTGGAAGAAATTAATGATAAAAAAACATTTGAAGAAATCGCATTAGCACATAAAAGAAATATAGGTGGTATTAAATCACGAATTATAAGTCATATAATTTATCCTAAATATAAAAATGAAAATAAAAATATTGATGAATTATCAAATGAATATAATATAGATAAGGAAATTATAAATAAATATATAAATAAAAAAGATAAAGAAATCAATAAAGAAGATATAAATATATTAAATAGAATTGAAAAAAAATTAGATAAATTATTATTATTATTTATTTAAACATAAATTTAAAAACTGTTTATATATAAATGTTGGATATTATTTTAACAGAAATAACAAAAAATAAATATGGTGTTGAAATAGGTGGATTATCTACAACAGCAGATATAATTTATAAAAATGCTTCAAATTTAGATAATATAGTTTTTTCTAAAAATACTGTATGGAGTAATCATACAGATATATATAATTTTTATCATAATAAATCAGGAAAAGTAATAATAAATGATGCTGTAAATATTACGAATGTTAATGATGAAACATATGATTTTTGTTTTTCATCACATACATTAGAACATATAGCAAATCCATTAAAAGCGATAAAAGAATGGTTAAGAATAATTAAAAAGGGAGGTTATATAATAATAATTGTACCTGAAAAAATGTTTTGTTTTGACCATAAAAGAGAATATTCATCATTTTCAACATTAATTAGACAATATGAAAATAATGTAGGTGAAGATGATTTATCAACACTTAGAGAAATATTAACACATCATGATTTAAGTAGAGATTTACCTGCTGGGAATTTTATACAATTTACAGTAAGAAGTTTAAATAATTATGAAAATAGATGTTTGCATCATTATGTATATAATGATGAATTATTAATGAATATATGTGATTATTTTAATTGTAAATTTATTTATAAAGATTTAAATGACATTAATAGATTTTTTATAATGAGAAAAAATTAAAAAATATATATGAGTTCAATTGAAAATAGAACAAGAATAAATACTAAAAAAAAATCTATTAAAAAATAGATAAGAGATTTTTTAATATTTAAATGAAGAAATATAAAGAAATCATTATAATTGGTGGAGGTGTTGCTGGTTTAGCATTCGCAAATGAAGCAATTAAAAAATATCCAGAAGCAAATATAAAGATTTTTGAAAAAGATAAGACTTTAGGAGGATGTCATAAAGTAGATAGAAAGAAATTTAATGAAGAATATTATTTTTGCGAACATGCTCCTAGAATTTATATAAATAATTATATAAATTTTATTAATTTGCTTAAATCAATGAAATTAGATTTTTATAAATTATTTGGAAAATATAAATATAATTTTTTTGATATTTCTAATAAAACTATTTTTGAAGATAAAGCATTTTCATTTTATGAAATTCTTATAATGACACGAGATTTATTATTTACTATATTCTATTATGATTATGGTATAAATATTAGTATGAAAAATTATATGATTTATAATGAATTTTCAGAAAAAGCAATGAAAATAGTTGATGTTTTTTGTCGTAGTTTTGATGGAGGTGATAGTTCTAAAATTTCTTTAAATCAATATATATCTGTAATTATTCAATCTCTTTTTTATAATATTTATATTCCTAAAATTCCAAATGACGAAGGATTATTTAAATATTGGTATGATTATTTAAAAGCAAATAAAGTTGAAATAAATCTTAATAATGGAGTTAAAGAATTATTAATTGAAGATAATAAAATAAAATCAATTGTATTAGAAAATAATGAAGAAATTGATGGAGATTTATTTATTTTTGCTATGCCTCCATCAAATTTCTTACAAATTATTAAAAATAAAGATGATACAAAAGATGCTTTTGGCGATTTTAAGAAATTAGAAGATTTTACAAAAAAAACTAAATATAATGATTATATTTCTATGACTTTTTTCTGGGATTTTGATATGGATTTAAAAGATGATAAATTTAGTATAATGGATACTGAATGGAATTTATTAATAATGGTTATGAGTAATTATATGAAATTTAAAGAAAGTAAAGCTAAATGCGTTATTAGTTGTGCTATTGTTTTAACAGATGTTAAAAATTCATTATTAAATAAAACGGCAAATGAATGTGATGAAAATGAATTAATAGATAGTGTATATCATCAATTATTAACAATATTTAAAAATATACCACAACCAACACTTTATTTTATACATAATTATTATGATAAAGATTTAAAAAAATGGATATCAAATAATACAGCATTTATAAAAGTTCCTGAAATAGATTATATAGATTTTAAAAGTAAGAAATTTAAAAATTTATATAATTTAGGAACTCATAATGGAAAACATAAGAATTCTATAACATCATTAGAAAGTGCTATTAGTAATTCAATAAAATTATCAAATATAATTTTTGAAAAAAAAACAAGAATTAAGAGATGTTTTGATTTAAGAGATTTAACAATTATAATAATAGCAATTATAATTTTATTATTATTATTTATTACATACAGAACCTAATAATATCTTTTATTTTTAATTCTTTTTTCAAATTTAATATTTCTTCATCTTTTTCATTTAATCTTTCTTTAAGATTATCAATAACTTCTTTATTTTTTTCAAAATAATTAATTAATAAATTAAATTCTTTTATTCTAAAAGGTAATCTTTCATAATATTCTTCTCTAACTTCAATACTTATTTTATAATTTGATGTATTATTAAAAATAATATCATTTAAATATTCTTTGCGATTTTCACATTTTTTTAATTCATCTTGTAAATATTCAAGCATATTTTATTATAAAAAAAATAAATTATTATATAAAAGTTTGAGGATATATTGATACAATTTCTATATATTTATAATTATATAAATATATTTCGTGTTCTGTATTTTGATACATCGAATTAATTTTATTTTTATTATAAATTAATGTTTCATTTATAATAAATTTATAAATAGGATTTAAATTATAATTTATTTCAGGATTTTCATTAAAATATGCGAATGATACAATTAAATTATCATAATCAATATTTAATAATTCTTCAAAATATTTAAGATAATTTTCATTTATATTTTCCATTATTTTTTTATAATTATCATTTACTAATTTTGAATGATAAATATAATGTATATAAGTTCCATAATTTTCTCTATATAATCCTTTAATATTTTTTAAATAATTTAATGCTTTTGTTCTTAAAAAATTATTAATTCTATTTTTATTTAATTCATTTTCTTTCTTTAAATCCAATTGAATTTTATAAGTATTATTTAATTTTTTCTTTATTAATTCATTTTCTTTCTTTAAATCCAATTGAATTTTTAAAGTATTATTTAATATTTTCCTCAATAAATCATTATCATTCTTTAAATCCAATTGAGTTTCAGGAAGTTTATAATTATCTATAATAAAATCGCCCATAGTTTCAGTATAATTATAAAGATTTGAAATATCATTTTGAATTTCATTTATTTTTCTACGAGTATTTGAATTTGTTGAATTATTTGAAATATAAATGTAAAATATCGATAATATAAATAAAATAATTATAAATCCAATAAATAAATTTATAATTATTTTCTTTTTATTTAATGATTTTTTATCCATATTCGTATAAATCATTTTTAATAAAATTTAAAATATATTTTCTTCATTTTTTAATAAAATTACATTTAAAAATAAACAAATTATAAATATGTAAAATAAATATGAATGAAGATACGATAAATATTAATTCAACAGTTATTAATAATCCTATAATTGAAAATAATTCAATAAATAATATTTCTGAAAATAATAATTCAACAATTGAAAATAATTCAATAAATAATAATTCAACAATTGAGAATAATCATATAATTGAAAATAATTCAATAAATAATAATCAAATAAATAATATTTCTGAAAATAATAATTCAACATTTATTAATAATCCTATATTTGATAATAATTCTACAAATAATATTTCTGAAAATAATAATTCAACAATTATTAATAATCCTATAATTGAAAATAATTCAATAAATAATATTTCTGAAAATATTAATTCAACAATTATTAATAATCCTATAATTGAAAATAATTCAATAAATAATATTTCTGAAAATATTAATTCAACAATTGAAAATAATTCAATAAATAATAATCAATTAAATAATATTTCTGAAAATAATAATTCAACAATTGAAAATAATTCAATAAATAATAATTCAACAATTGAGAATAATCCTATAATTGAAAATAATTCAACAAATGATAATATTTCTAAAAATATTAATTCGACAATTGATAATAATTCGATAAATAATAATCAATTAAATAATATTTCTGAAAATATTAATTCAACAATTATTAATAATCCTATAATTGAAAATAATTCAACAAATAATATTTCTGAAAATAATAATTCAACAATTATTAATAATTCTATAATTGAAAATAATTCAATAAATAATATTTCTGAAAATAATAATTCAACAATTGAGAATAATCCTATAATTGAAAATAATTCAATAAATAATAATCAAATAAATAATATTTCTGAAAATAATAATTCAACATTTATTAATAATCCTATAAATAATAATCAATTAAATAATATTTTTGAAAATAATAATTCAACAATTATTAATAATCCTATAATTGATAATAATTTAATAAATAATAATAATCCTATAATTGATAACAATTCAATAAATAATAATTCTACAAATAATAATTTAATAAATAATAATTCAATAAATAATAATAATTCTACAAATAATAATCAAATAAATAATAATTCTACAAATAATAATTTAATAAATAATAATTCAATAAATAATAATAATTCTACAAATAATAATCAAATAAATAATAATTCTACAAATAACAATTCAATAAATAATAATAATTCTACAAATAATAATTTAATAAATAATAATCCTATAATTGATAATAAATTAATAAATAACAATTCAATAAATAATAATAATTCTACAAATAATAATTTAATAAATAATAATTTAATAAATAATAATCCTATAATTGATAATAAATTAATAAATAACAATTCAATAAATAATAATAATTCTACAAATAATAATTTAATAAATAATAATTTAATAAATAATAATCCTATA
>Ga0214923_10002641_pt1 | contig 23543 bp, 23 predicted proteins | sample LL1510_MetaG_FD_177993 | JGI IMG/M metagenome (GOLD analysis project Ga0214923, IMG submission 177993) | Freshwater microbial communities from Lake Lanier, Atlanta, Georgia, United States - LL-1510 | ecosystem: Environmental > Aquatic > Freshwater > Lake | place: USA: Georgia | collected...
AATTTCTTGCATTTGCGGTGTCCCTGTCGGGTTTGCAAACACACGGCTGCTAGCAAAAATGGCATAAACAATTGCCAAAATCGCACAGCCGATAATCACTAATGACACAGAATCCATACGTTGTAATTCCTTTTTCGGTTAGACATAATATCTTTATAATCTGAAGATTGTACGAAAAACAGCCTTATTTGGCTAGGCATTTATAAAAAAGTGGATTTTATCTATGAAAGAAACACTTTCTGACCTTTTAGATCGGCTTTATAACTTTTATTTTCAAGAAATTGATTTAAATCTTGATCGTCTTTTGGTCCTTTTAGAAAAACTGGGGAACCCACACAAAAACCTTCCTCCGACCCTTCATGTAGCAGGTACGAATGGAAAAGGCTCAACCATTGCATTTTGCCGCAGCATATTAGAGGCAGCTGGTTATAGTGTTCACGTTTACACATCTCCTCACCTAATTCGATTTAATGAACGAATTCGTTTAAACGGGAAATTAATCGATGATGATCTTTTATATCAGACCTTAAAGGATATTATTCGAATCAATGATTCCAGTCCCATTACCTTTTTTGAAGCCACAACAGCGGCAGCATTTGTTTTATTTTCAAGAATTCCAGCAGATGTTTTATTACTTGAAACAGGGCTTGGTGGACGCCTTGATGCAACCAATGTTATTGAAGCCCCATTGATGAGTGTTATCACGCCTATTTCTTTAGATCATCAGGAATTTTTAGGAAACACGGTGTCTAAGATTGCCTTTGAAAAATCAGGCATTATTAAACCAAACTGCCCCGTTGTTATCAGTAAACAGACCCCGGAAGTGATTGAGGTTTTAAAAAGAGAAGCCATTCTGAAAGGATCACCTTGTTATATATACGAAAAAGATTGGGATTTAGATATTTTAGCCCCCTATTCTTCTCCCAATCTAAAAGGAGAGCATCAACGTATCAATGCAGCGACCGCTTTAAAAGCACTTTCGCTTTGTTTTGCCTTGAAACCAAAGGCCATTAATAAAGGTCTTCAATCAGCAGAATGGCCCGGTAGATTGCAATGCCTTCAAGAGAGCTTTCATGAAATATGGATTGACGGAGCACACAATTCTGGCGGGGCCGAAGCATTGGCAGAGGAATTAAAGAAATGGGGATCAGACAAACCAATCATAGGTATTCTTGGAATGAAAGAAAGAAAAGATGCCAAGCTCTTTATGAAAATACTTGGACCCCATTTTAAAGAAACAGTCTTCATCCCTTTGACAGAGAATAACAAAACCGGAAAATCCTATTCCCCTGATGATTTATTAGAGATTGCTGAAAAAGAAGACATGAGAGCAAGTAAAGCAAAGAGCTACCAAGATGCATTGGAACAGATTCAAAAAAAATATACGCAAAGCAGAATAGTCATTACAGGATCTTTGTTTTTGGTGGGAGAAATCTTGAACTTATCATCTTGAAAAATATTCAAAATTACGATATACTTCTTTTGTATTTAATTATTCAATAAATAAAGTATTTATATGCATGAGTTTTTATGGCAAACTTTTGTAACCCTATTGGTGGTTATTGATCCTTTTGCAGTAGTGCCCGTGTTTATTTCTTTAACACGAAATGATTCAACGACTCTTTAAAAAACGGCAAAAAAAGCTTGCTTGATAGGTGCCTGTCTATTGGTTTCTTTTGCTTTTCTTGGCGACAAACTTCTCAATGCAATGAACATCACTGAGCCCGCCTTTCGTATCGCTGGTGGATTTTTATTACTTCTTGCCGCCATTGAAATGGTTGTAGCTAAAAACACAGGCCTACGCAGCCCTACAGGTGATGAAACCAAAGAGGCCATTCAACGAGATGATATCTCTGTCTTTCCTCTTGCGATCCCTTTGATTGCAGGACCTGGCGCCATTACCTCTACGGTTGTTTTAATGAGGCAAGCTGAATCAATGGGATATTTGGTACAAGCCGGCGTTGTTATCCTTGCTGTGTTCGTTATCTACATTACTTATCTTGCTCTAAAGCAAGGAGATAGAATTATGAAACTTTTGGGCGTTACGGGAACGAATGTTCTTACAAGAGTATTTGGCATTATTCTTGCAGCCTTAGCCGTTGAAAATATTTTAACCGGTCTTACAATTTTTATAAAAGGTGCTTTGCACTCTTAACCATCCGATCCCTGCCCCATTTTTGCGAAATTTTCACGGTAACATACTACCTATTGAAAAATTAATGCTTATCTCAAATATTTTTCAACTTGAAAATCCCTTAAGAAAAACAAATATATGCAGCATAATTAATCTAGGAGAGACTTCATGCTGTATCTTATTAAACCGGACAATTACAGTCTTCATCGCCAAGATCTAGATGAAATGTACAAGCTTAGATACCGAGTTTTTTGCAAAGAACTTAAATGGGAGGTTAAAACCCATAATGGTATGGAAAAAGACGAATTCGACGAGAAAAATGCTTATTACATTATCGCAAAAGATGAAAATGGCGTTGTCAGAGGATGTCAACGCTTGATCGAAATGACGAACCCTTGTATGCTTGATGGTTCTTTTAGTGGCCTCTTGACAAGTTTAAAAGATTTTAAACATGCGGGATATTGGGAAGCCAGTCGATTCGCTGTTGACCATATGTACGACGGATCTTACACTCTCAAAGATTCACAAATTTTAGTTCCAACTCTTTTGGCAGGAGTTATGGAATTTGGATTACAAATTGAAAAAGTTGAATGCTTCCTGACACTTTCATTTCCCGGAGTTGCAAAGCTTGCAGCCTTATACGGACTTTTGATGGCTCCTTTGAAGCAAAGTGAAATTTCAGGAGAAACTGTAGTGATATCAGGGTATCCGCCTTTAAATGTTTCTTATAAAAAATTGTTGAAAAAAATCAAATGGACTTCCTCTGAACCTTTGCTACGTTACCTAGATCCCGCGCTAAAAAATACATACTTTTTCAAAATTAATCAGGATAAATACAGATCAATGTCCGGGTTATCATAGAATGGAAAGAGTTTAGAAACTGTGCTTTATCTAATCGGCCCTCATAACTTTGGTGATCATCTCCAGGACTTGGAAGAAATGTATAGACTTCGTCATCATTTTTTTTATAAAAACCTTAAGTGGGATGTGAAAACCCATGGTGGTATGGAAAAAGACGAATACGACCAATTGAATAGTTATTATGTTATCTATAAAGATCAAAACAGTATTATTAAAGGATGCTTGCGACTCATCGAAATGACCAAGGAATGCATGTTCGATGGGCCCTTTCGTTTTTTACTTCCCGATACTTTAGCTAGCTTTAAAAAACCTGGATACTGGGAAGTAAGCCGTCTTGCCATTGATACGATGTGCAATGAAGAAGAATTTAAAGAAATCCTCACCTATTTGATCACATCTTTGAGTTATTTCAGTTTAAAGGGCAAGATTCCAAAAACTTATTTAGCCTTGTCTTACCCAACATTTGTTGAACTCGCTAAAAGTTTGGGAGTTCCTATACAAATTATTGAAGAAGACAGAATTGATAATAAGCCCGTTTCTGTGTCAATTTATGCTCCTGACTCTAGCAGTCATGAGAAATTGACACAAAGACTTCCTTCTCCTGTAGAGCTTGAAATTCCCGTAGGATTATAAGAACCTACATTCATCGCAAAAACGGCCCTTGTATTTTGCAAATAAATCTGCGATAGTCGCTCCATGATTATACGATGTGACATCTTTTTTTTATCCCCTTCTTCTCGCTTATAAGCGACATAGTGTGTCTGCACCCGTTTTCCAAAGTCATTTTTAAAATAAATATAAAATACAAATAGTCATGTTAAAAAAGTTACCCGTTCAATTACTACTGTGCCTTACTGCAGCTCTTATTTTTGGGAATTACCTCAGCTCTGATGTTATAAGTTTTTTCTACACAATTAGCTGCTTTTTAAAAGATATCTTGATGATTATTCTTCCGGTAATTATCTTTGGTTACTTATTTGCAGCGATCCTTTCTTTTGAAAAGCAAGCCCCATTGTTAATCCTGACCATTGTTATGCTCGTTATATGTTCAAATGCAACCACGGTTCTTACTGCTTATGGGTTTGGTAAAATTATTTTGCCACTCCTTTCCTACGAACCTCTTCACACGCTTGCGGCCACTCACGAAGAAATTAACGCTTTATGGCGCCTACCTTTTTCTTCTCCGGTAACCCCTGATAAAACCATGATCTTCGGTGTATGTGTGGGACTTATCGCAAGTTTTTTGAACAAACCGATCTTAAAAAAGTTTGCTTTCTCATTAAGAGATAAAGCAACTATTGCTTTGAAAAAGGGATTTATTCCTTTTCTACCATTATATGTTCTTGGATTTATTTTAAAGCTTGATCGCGATGGATCTCTTGGATTGTTACTTCATAATTACAGCCGGATTTTCATTATCAGTTGTGTGTTAATTGCTGCTTATATCAGTCTTATGTATGCTATTGCTGCTGGTTTTAGATGGAGAAGATTTAAAGCATTTGTTAGTGAAATGCTCCCTGCCGGTCTCACTGGCTTTAGCACTATGTCCAGTGCGGCAGCTATGCCTGTTACTTTAGACGCGACTGAAACAAATTTAAACAATAGGGAATATGCGGATTTCGTTATTCCCGCAACTGTCAATATCCACATGATTGGCGACGGCCTTAACATTGCTTTAACAAGCCTTGCACTTTTGATAATGACAGGGCATCCTATACCAGAATTCTCGACATTTCTGACTTTTACTTTGTATTATTGCATCGCTAAATTTTCAGCAGCGGGTATACCTGGAGGTGGAGTTATTGTCATTTTGCCTGTCGCTCAGCATTATCTAGGTTTAAGCGGAGAAGCGACAACGATGCTTGCAACTATTTATATTTTGCAAGACCCAATTATTACAGCTGCAAACGTGATGGGAAATGGTGCGTTTGCTTTGCTTACAGGAAGATTATTAAAAAAGGCCAAAAATGAATAATGTATCTGTCCATAATATCAAAGGCGTTTTTTACGCCGCACTCTCAGGAACCTTGTATGGGTGTTTAGCCTATTTTGGCTTTAATCTTGTTAACAGCAGTTTTTCTTTTTCCGACATGCTATTTTGGAGATTTGCGCTGGCAACAGTTGCTCTTTTTCCGTTTGTCTTTAAAAAGAATTTATGGACTTCTGCCTCTCTTTACAAACTAGGAGTCCTGTTTTTTGTAGGATTGTTTGTATACAGTCTAGGGGCTCATTTTTATTTCCAAGCCGCAGAACGCATAGGCTCTGGCCTAGCTATGGTTATTTTTTTTATTTTTCCTCTGTTTGTTATTTTACTCAGCTGGATTATTGACAAACACACCATCGGAAAGGGAACAATTGCTTCGATCACGATTATCTTAATTGGTCTTGGGTTATTAGCAGATTATGAACAAGCAAACATAAATTTTGTAGGGCTGCTTTTAGCTCTGCTTTCAGGTGTTGGGTATGCCATTTACGTCTACATCAGTAAAAAAATAAAAGTCCCCCCGATCTTATCCACTTTTGTTTTATGTTTTGGAAGTGCTGTTCTTTTCTTTTTTCTATCCCTTTACCAAAGTGGCGGCAAGATGATGCCACTTCCCTCTTCTTGGTTCAGTGTCGTTGTCTTAGGGCTTATTTGCACATTGTTTCCGATCCTTTTACTTTTAAAGGCCATGGAAACAATTACAGCAACTAAAGCTTCTATTTTAGGCGTTTTAGAACCTCTAGCTACGGTTGTTATTGGTATTCTGTTTTTGGATGAAACCATTACCCTTCGCCAATGGATGGGAACGGGCATCGTCCTTGCAGGCGCTCTTTTGGTTCAGTGCGAGCCTTATTTACGGGCTTATTTCAAGACCTTTAGGTCATCTAGACCTCCTGTAAAGTAAATATATAATTAGGCTTAAAATCTTATTCATGAGCGTCGATACTCAAACATTGACCAAATCTTCAAAACTTGCCTATATTAAACTACTCAGGTTTGATACAGGCGTATGTGATGACTTTTGACCCTTTGCTTCATAATTTAATAGACCGTCTAAAGTGGATAGTGCTGCCTCTTGCTTTATTGTGGGGAAGTGTATTTTTATCACTTTAACCACATGCTAGAACTTTCTCGTATATTTTATTCCTATAAAGATTTTCTTGCACTAGAAGATATCAGCTTTGAATTTCCTGCAAAATCATTAACAGCTATTATCGGGCCTAATGGCGCCGGGAAAAGCACTCTTTTAAAGACAATAGCCGGCCTTATTACGCCCTGCAAGGGGAAACTGAAATGGAAAAGTCAAGTCAAGCTTGCTTACCTGCCCCAATATTCACTTTTGGATCGTTCTTTTCCCTTAACAGTTTTTGATGTTGTTGCTATGGGGCTATGGAAAAAAATAGGCATCTTAGGGGGCCTTTCTCATACAAAAGCAGATGAAATTCACCATGCTCTTGAAAATGTGGGTCTCAAAGGTTTTGAAAAACGCGGGCTTTCAGAACTTAGCGGTGGACAGTTTCAAAGACTTCTTTTTGCCAGAATGATTGTTCAAGACGCAGACTTTCTGCTCTTGGATGAACCTTTTGCAGCTGTTGATGAAGCAACCACCAAAGATTTACTAAAATTGATTCAAGAATGGCACTGTCAGGGGAAATCCATTGTGGCTGTTATTCATAATCTGAATTTGGTTCGAAAATATTTCCCCCAAACACTTCTTTTAGCAAAGAAAGTTGTTGCCTTTGGTGAAACTAGTTCTGTATTGACAACCGAAAGCCTAACTGAAACCAGCTTGATGGGACTTTAATTGTGGAAATTTCTTTTACAAAGCTAGCCATCTCTCCTTTCACTGACTATCTTTTTATGCGCAGAGCTTTAGTTGCATGCTTGGGTATTGCTCTTTCCAGCGCGCCCTTGGGAGTGATCCTTATTCAAAGACGTATGAGTCTTATGGGAGAAGCTCTCTCACATGGAATATTACCAGGTATCGCGATTTCTTATTTATTGTTCGGTATGTGGCTTCCAGGGCTTAGCATTGGGGGAATCGCAGCAGGCCTTATTATTTCTTTTTCAAGCAGCTTTGTTACTCGCAAAACCATTTTAAATGAAGACGCTACCTTCAGTAGTTTTTATATTATTGCCCTTGCTTTAGGAGTCCTTATTCTTTCTTTAAAGGGCGGCAATATGAATTTACTTCATCTTTTATTCGGTAATGTACTTGCAGTTGATAGCAGTTCACTGTTCTTTATTTCCGGAATTTCCTCTCTTACATTAGTGCTTGTCATCCTCCTCTATCGCCCTCTTATTTATGACTGTTTTGATCCTCTCTTTATGCAGTCGGTTGGCCTTAAAAGCACTTATTACAATATTGTTTTATTAAGTCTTATTGTATGCAATCTAGTCGCTGCCTGCCAAACACTGGGAACATTAATGGCACTTGGCATTATGATGGTTCCAGCTGTAACCGCTAAGCTTTTATCTAAACGATTATTTCCTATTTTTGTAATCAGTATTGTCCTTGCGATTCTCTCTAGTTATATTGGACTTCTCTTATCTTATTATCTGAACTGGCCTTCGGGCCCTACTATCATTTTGGTGGCAGGAGTTGGATACTTAATGGCAATGATTTGCAGTTTTATAAAAAAATGAAATTTAAACCTTTTCATCGGTACATTTTAATGTTTGCGCTTACAAGCCTCGCTTGCGTAGCCCTGATCATGTATCAATTAAAAAACACTCCTGTTTCTTATGTTCAAGACAAACCTGCTAGCGGCGAGGCTGAGATAGGTGGACCATTTGTTTTAGCCGATCAATACGGAAAAAAACGAGACAGTCATGAATTTAGAGACAAACTTATATTGATTTATTTTGGATATAGTTTCTGCCCTGATATTTGCCCAACAGGTCTTCAGAATATTACAGGCGCTTTGAATTTATTAAAACGCGACCGCGAGCAGATTGTTCCAATATTTGTAACTGTAGATCCTAAAAGAGATACAAGTGAGCACCTCAAGATTTATGCAAGTAATTTTCACCCCAATTTTATCATGCTAACCGGAACAGAAGATGAAATTAAAACCATTTCAAAACTGTACAAAGTATATGCTGCTCAGTCTGATGAAGGACCAAGTTCATCGGATTATTTGATTGATCACAGTACGCTTATTTATTTAATGGATCGTGATGGAAAATTTCTTGAGTGTTTTCCACACAGCACACCTCCTGAAAGACTGAGTGGGGCTGTTCAAAAATATCTTATACCTAAACAAGAGTAGTAAATGATGACATCTCCTAAGATTATTGCAGGCAATTGGAAAATGAATGGAACGGCAGCTTTTTTAAAAGAATGCTTGTCGTATTGGCAGGGCCTCGATCTAATTCACGATCTTGTAATCTGTCCACCCTTTACCCTTTTGACAGAAGCTAACAAAAATATCCACTTATCCAAGGTAAGCCTAGGTGCTCAAGATTGTCATCAAAAACCTTTAGGAGCCTTTACAGGAAATATAAGCGCAGATCAGGTAAAAGAGACTGGATGTTCCCATGTTATTATTGGTCACTCTGAGCGCCGTCAGTATCATGGGGAAAATAATGATCTTGTAAAGGTCAAAGCAGAAACAGCTATCTTATCTGGATTAAAGCCAATTATTTGTGTGGGTGAAAACCTCGCTGAGAGAGAACAAGGCAGCGCGCTTGAGGTTTTGAAAAATCAAATTGAAGAATGTTTGCCCAAGTCACCTGAATTCCTAATTGCTTATGAGCCTGTGTGGGCAATTGGCACTGGAAAAGCAGCGTCTTTAAAAGACATTGAAGAAGTTCATAGTTTCCTTCGAATATTGATTGGGCCTTATATTCCTTTACTTTATGGAGGTTCTGTCACACTAGAGAACTATAAGGAAATTCTTTTAACAAATAATGTTGATGGCGTTTTGGTGGGCGGAGCAAGTCTTAAAAAAGAAGACTTTGGCCGTATGCTTTGCGATCAATGAATCAAAAATCCTCTTTATCTGTCACGGGTAAACTTTGGCATCTGAAAAACCCAGATGAACGAACTGTATTAGGATTAGCGCAGCAATATAATTTACCTGAAATAGTCACACGCCTTCTTGTCAATCGTGGTATCACACTTGAAACGGCTCCCAACTACTTACAGCCAACTTTAAGAGAGTTACTTCCTGATCCCTCTTTTTTGTTAGATATGGATAAAGCAATCGAACGTACAATAGACGCAATTGAAAAAAAACAACCTATTGTCGTTTATGGCGACTATGACGTAGATGGAGCCACCTCCTCCGCTCTTTTGCGCCGTTATTTTAAGGATATCGGTTACCCCATTCAGCTTTATATTCCAGATAGAATCGAAGAAGGATACGGTGCCAATAAAGAAGCTCTTGAATTGCTTTATCGGCAGGGGCAAAGGCTTGTGCTTATGGTTGACTCTGGAACAACCGCCTTTGAGCCATTAGAACATGCCCATTCTCTGGGATTGGATGTTATTATATTAGATCATCATACTGCCCAGCCTGCTCTGCCCAAATCTATTGGTATCGTTAATCCAAATCGCCTTGATCAAGACTTGGGTGATTATCAATACCTTTGTCATTTATGTGCAGCCGGTGTTTCGTTTTTATTTTTAATTGGCCTGCAAAGGACTCTCCGTCAAAAGGGTTGGTTTTCTCATACGCCTGAGCCTAACTTACTTCACTATTTGGATCTTGTTGCTCTTGGAACGGTTTGTGACGTTATGCCGCTTGTGGGACTCAATAGAGCCTTTGTCACCCAAGGCCTTAAAATCTTAAAACAACGTCAAAATCCAGGACTTTCTATTTTATCGGACATTGCCGGCGTTAATGAAACAATCTCTACTTACCATCTTGGTTTTATCTTGGGGCCACGTATCAATGCAGGTGGCCGTGTGGGACAAGCCAATTTAGGCAGTCTGCTATTAACAACTGATGATAAAATGGAAGCACAAAAAATAGCGAATAGCCTCAATCAATTTAACCTCCAACGTCAAGAAATTGAAAAACAAGTCTTAGAAGAAGCCATCGAACAAATAGAGGCACGCTCTCTTCACCGTCATCCCGTTCTTTTGGTAGGAGAAGAAGGTTGGCACCCAGGTGTTATTGGCATTGTCGCCAGTCGTTTAAAGGAACGTTATAATCGCCCCGCATGTGTCGTTGGGTTTGAAAACGGAATTGGTAAGGGCTCTGGCCGATCCATTACGGGCGTTGAATTAGGCGCTGCTATGCATATTGCGGTGCACCAATCCTTGCTTGAAAAGGGCGGTGGACACGCAATGGCAGCCGGCTTTACGGTTCACAAAGACAAATACGATTTATTTCATACTTTTTTAAATAATCATCTTGGCAAACAAATCAGCGAGATCACACCCACCCTTAAACTAGATGGGTATTTATCAATCGGCGCTGCAACTGAGGCGTTATTACAGACCATTGGATGCCTAGAACCTTTTGGTAACGGCAATGCATCACCTAAATTTGCTTTTAACCAGGTCCGTGTTGCTTATATAGACACTGTGGGGGAAAATCACCTGCGCTGTCAGCTGGCCGATGAGGCTGGAAATCGCCTAAAAGCGATGGCCTTTAGAGCAAAAAATACTCCCTTGGGAAGATATCTAGAGGAAACAAAAGGTGAGCGTATTCAAGTTGCCGGAACCTTAAAAGTCGATTCTTGGCAAGGATCAACAAATGTCTCGTTTATAATTGAAGACGCTATGACGGCCTAAGCAACGGCTCTCGAGCTTACGTGCCCTGCTACTTTTTGTTTAGGACGATACCAAAAGAGATAAAGAGGAAACCCACTTAATGTAAACAAACCCGCAATCATCAATGTTCTAAGTGGAGTTTCATAAATCACCCAAACACAAAAAGCGGTCGCTATGAATCCAAAGAACCATAAAACTGGTTTTTGTTTTTCCTTTTTCGCTATCAGTAATTTAAAAAATGAAAAGCAACTTATTAAATAAACGAATAAGAATGCCACAACCGAGAAATCAATAATAGATGTGATTTGCCCGGCAATACTTTGATTGGAGGTAAGAATTAACAAAGGAACAATCCCTCCGCAGCTAATCAAAAGACTGCCATAGGGTGCATCGTTTTTGTTTTTTTGACCAAAAAAGCTTGGAACAAAACCATCTTCTGCTAGTCCTAGAGCAATCTGCCCGCTGGTTAGAACCCATGCATTAAGCGTTCCAATACAAACAATTGAAGCAATGACTGAAATCACCAGGTGCCAATGTCCACCAAAAACAATCTGAGCAACATCCACATAAGGCGCTTTTGAGTGCATCAAAATATCGCCAGGAATTAAACCCATAACACCGATACTATTAAAAATATAAAGAACCGCGACACATGTTGTTCCCAAGACAATGGCTCTTGGAATCGTCTTTTCAGGATTTTCAACAGAACCTGCAGGTGTCGTTGCCGATTCAACACCAATAAAACCCCACAAAGTCAGCAAAGCAACCTGAGAAAGAACTTGAGAAGTTGGCAAAGCGGCGATGCTTTTATCCACCACAAAACTATCCATATTAAACATAAAAATAGCCGCAAGAGGCATAATGATTAAAGGAATAAATTTCAAAAACGTTAAAAAGAACTCAGCATTTCCTGCTGTTCTAACGCCCTTTAGATTGATAAATGTAATAATGAACAAAAGCCCGAATTCGAGCATCAAGCTAAAGCCTTGTGAATGATTACCTATTAAGGGAGAAAGATAGCCTACACTTGAAACAATCACAGCCGTTGTACTAACCCATGAGATAATCCAATATGTCCAGCCTGTAAAAAATGCTGGCAGTTTGCCGAATGCGTTTTTTACATAAACGTGCGGTCCTCCGGTTTTAGGAAATTGGGCACAGAGTGCAGCAAAAACAAGTGCAAGAGCAATCGCACCTAACGATGACAATACCCATCCATATAAACTTGATATTCCATAAGGAGCCAAACTGGACGGTAACATAAAGACGCCTGTTCCAATCTGGCTGCCAGTAACCAGCGCAAACACAGACCAGAAACCCATTTTACGAGACATTTTAAAAATCCTCTAACGACTTAATATTTGAAGGTGAGAAATATAGAACGATAAAAATGGCAGAGGATATGAAGGCGCCCTAGGGGGCCTTTCGGAAGGAAGAGAATTTTGTAAAGGAACTAAGAATCATTTTTAAACCTTTATAAACGACATTTTTATTCCAACATTTTATTTTATAAAAGTCAAGTATTTTTAAGTTTGAGAAGGATATATTTAATAGGGGCACTTAATTAAAATTTCCCCTATTTTATTTAGTTACACAACTGCAATGTCAGGTGCATCGACTGCCTTCATGCCGACGACATGATATCCGGCGTCAACGTGATGTACCTCACCTGTAACACCGCTGGACAATTGGCTCAAAAGATATAAACCAGCACCACCAACATCCTCTAAAGTAATGTTGCGCTTTAATGGGGAATTGTATTGATTCCATTTAAGGATATAGCGGAAATCGCCAATGCCTGATGAAGCTAAAGTCTTTGCTGGGCCCGCTGAAAGAGCATTGACACGAATGTTATCTCCGCCCAAATCAACAGCTAAATAGCGCACACTGGCCTCCAACGCTGCTTTTGCAACACCCATGACATTGTAATGCGGCATAACACGTTCCGCGCCATAATAGGTTAAAGTCAAAAGAGATCCACCATTTGGCATTAATTTGGAAGCTTCACGGCAAACTTCCGTGAAAGAATAACAAGAAATATCCAATGAATTTAAAAAGTTAGCCTTTGAAGTTGCAACATATTTCCCCTTGAGCTCTTCTTTATCGGAGTAAGCCAATGAATGAAGAACAAAGTCAATTGAATCCCAGTTTCGTCCAATTTTATGAAAGGCCTCTGCTATTTGCCCAGGCTGACTCACATCACATTGGAACAAATGATTTGGATTAGAATTAAGCTGAGCTGCCAAAGGTTCTATACGCTTTAAAAGAGAATCTGTCTGGTAGGTAAATGCTAATTCAGCACCTTGATCTGCCAACGCCTTACTGATTCCCCACGCTAGAGAATGATCATTAGCAAGGCCCATAATTACGCCTCGCTTACCTTTCATCAAATTCGTCATATATCCTCATTTAGTCAATAGAGTATTCCACTTTAAATATAGTAATGACTGATGCAGCAAAAGGATTCAAGCCCAAATCTGCTTATTTCTTACCTTTATCTTTTGCAGCGTCATCTAAGGCCTCAAATAATTTTTCTAGTACTTGTGCAAGCATTCCAATCTCGTTGGGTGCTTGGGTGAATTTTTGAAACGTACCTTTCTTACCATCCGCAATGTCACGACAAATAGCACTTATTTTACTAAGAGGAAATATAAGCATCACATTATAAATAACAATAGAAATGAATGCTATTAAAATAATCTCAATTATATTTATAATGACTTCATTTACAAATTTTGCACGATACATTGCGTTAAGTTTTTCAAATGTTTTGTTAATAATAATGGCTCCAATTTTCGTGCCGCTAAAATCAAAAAGTGGCCCCAGTGCCAATCCCTGCTCTGCACCATCTATGATAGGTAATGTTGTATAAAATTCTGTACTTTTATTTAAATAAGTTGCCGTCAACATGGACATTATTTTTTCTTTGTCGGTTGATTCTAAATACCTGAAATTACCAATTGTGTTAGTAATTTCTATTTCTTCATTCGTCAATTTTTTTGCATTTTCATCTGTCTGAGAAACTCCTGTACAGATTCTATCAAATAATTTTTTATTAACAAAAATACTAACGTCAGCTCCTGTGAGATCTTTGATTTTTTGCAAAACACTTTTAAAAGAAAAAGCAAACTCTAAGCTTCCAATATGTTCATTTTCGTAAAAAACAGGCACAACACCACGAATGCCAAGACCGGCCCGCCCCAATTCAAGTCCTTTTTGTGAGCTTTTTAGTTTATTTGCACTCACGACAGTTTGTCTAAAGTCACTTAAATCTTCGCCATAATCCCCTTCTTTATGAAGCTTAAGAAAAGTTGACGCTGGTGATTTATGAAATTGTATCTCACTAATGTCATAATCTTTATTTTGTTTAAGAAACATAGGTCTTAATTGGTCCCATAACCAGGTTCTATTTTCTTCATAAAATGCCTTGCTGATTCCCGGAATAGTCGCAAGCATATCGGCGCGAGACTCAGCTTTGCCAGCGATTTTTAAGAAATCAGATGCTATCTGGTCTGAAATACCTATAAGTTCATTTTTCTTTGCAGTTTCTAAAGCATGTTCATGACCAAAATAAGAAGATACCAATGTAAATGATAAAGAAATTGCAGCAACAAAAGGAATAAGAAGGGGTATCTTAACCCTTATCTTCTCCATTTTTATTTTATCCAACGCAAGCATAAACTATCCTCGTTTAAAATGATTTATTGTTCATTGCTGCATTGCATCAATGATAAAGCCAGCCAATAAGAAGAAAACAAATAAAGGAAGAGCCCATTGGCAATAACGAACCAATGTTCTGAGTATACTGTTCGAATAAACAGTGTGTCCTATATATTTTTCCAGAATACATACAAAAAATAATATTGTTATCTGAAATATGTATCCAATACCAAAGACTTTAAGGACTAAACTGCCCACAGCTGAACTATCGGGGTATTTGAGGGTGATGGTAAACTGCAATGTTATGAGCGCCAAAAGTGACGATAATACAATACTGATCTTGGCCATAATATTTATATTATTGCTTACCCATAATAAAATCAGAGGAAATAACATGATCATAAAATATGGAAAAAAGATCAGAGGAACGTACGTCATTGAAGCGCGCTCTGCCTTTACGAGAAAACGTAAGTTCTGATACAAATAACCATTCCATCCTCTGACGGTTTGCATTTTTGAATTAAAATCATGCAAATACCATAAAGGTGTACTTGCGCCGATTGTGACCCCAGAACCATATTCTTCCTCTTCTTCATAAATCAAACGCATATCTGACAGGGTGTTTTTTGTAGATTCTATGTCAAGTATCAAAACTTGATCGTCAAAAGGAAATGCTTTTGTATCGAGCGGAACTTCAAATACCCCAGATATTGTGGTGATATATTCGACCTTACTGTCATTGTAAATGATTAGACCATGATGTTCTGATTGTGCTGGTTTTTTTAGATTTTTAATTTTAAGACTTGGATTCCAAATACTTGATAGTTTTTGAATAGCTGCCTCATCATCCAAAATAATCCGACTGACTCCTTTTTCTTTTTTATCAAAAACAAGGTTTGGATCTCTCCAAGTAATTTTCAATTGAATAACCCCTGAAAATCCTTCCAAAATGTTACTGATATCATCTAATTTCAGAACGAGAAGCTCGACTTTCACAGGAACAGGAAAAATTAATTCCTTTTCACTTTTATCTTCTGCAGAAAAAAGCTCAGTTCTTGTTGATACAAGGCACATCAACAAAAAAAGTATTTTAAGAAATGAGACTTGAAAGCATCGAGGCATCGTTATTACCATTGTCAGTATTAGAAGAATTATTATCATCAGAAATGTATCTATTAGATTTATCATCCATAAATAGTGGATGCTTCTCGATCACCACATCTGCAATTTTATCAAGTTCATTATGGTGATGCGCGTAATCCTTTAAGAATATTTTTTCCCTGCGCATCAACGCTTTACATCTTTGAATTAGCTCGGCTAATGGGGATAATAATAAACCATTCAAAGTAACAAAAACTGCGCTAGCTATCACAATAATCTGTACAATTGAGTTAATGATTTCCCATAATATTTTCTTAGAAAAAGCCAGATTAAGATCTTGAAATGATTTAACAACAGTAATTTTTCCAATATTGTTTCCACCAAAATCAAGTAACGGAGCAAAAGCAATCCCTTCTTCCGTCCCATTAATGATCGGAAATATGATGTTCAAATCAGATCTTTTTTGAAGGTTATCTTTATTAACCGAAGAAAGAATTTTTTCTTTATTACTTGAATCTATATAATAAAAACCACCAACAGTATTAGATTTCACTTCTGCTGATTTTTGATTTCCACCTGATTTAATACTTAGCTGAGTGCAGGTATCTTCAAAAATCTTTTTATCAATAAAAACACCTATCTCAGACGATGTTAATTCCTTTATTTTATTGATTATATTTTTCAACGTAAAAACAAACTCAACACTGCCGATATGGCCATTACGATCTGAGACCGGAACCACACCTCTGATGCCTAAACCAGCACGGCCAAGTTCAAGCCCTCTTTGTGGATGCTTTTCGTTGTTGACTAAAACAATTGTTTTCCGAAAACCACTTAAATCTTCACCATAATCACCATCTTTATGGAGTTTCAAAAAAGTCATAGCTGGAGCTTTATGAAATTGTATCTCGCTCACAAAATATTTTTGCTTTTGATTCAAAAACATTGGTTTTAGTTGTTCAATAATCCATTTACGATCTTCTCTTCTAAAAGCTTCCGCTATTTCGGGAATACTTGCCAACATCACAGCACGTGATTCAGCGAGCATTGCTGTTTGATCTATATCAGATTTTATTTTCTCAACAATATCTTCTAAGACAGCGCGTTTCGTTTCAAAAAGCGCTTTCTTTTGAGTCATATATGACAAGAGGACGCTTCCGCCAACAGCGAATATAACAAACAGAATCACCATTATTGGAGCTTTTACCCTAAGCTGTGTTTTTTTAAAATTTGCAAAGATAAACATTGAATGTTGTTTTTATTAAGGACTCTAATGCTATCTTGCAACAGAAATACTTAATAAGTTGTAAACTTTAAAAACAGTGAATAAAAACTTTACACATCTTGAAAACTCAATGGAAAATCACGCTCGCTCTCTTTCAAAAGATCCAACAGAATCTCCACAAATTCATTCTCGGGCGCATGTTCTTCCTTCAGCTCATTGATTATATCTTCATCAGGATAGGGAACATTCTCTACTTGATGGGAATTTAGAAAATGAAATATATTTAGGTGCCCATCTAAAGCAGCCTGTGTTGCCGCATTATTAATTCCATCTTGGTCAGGATAGGGTATATGTGTAAATTGATGCTCTAACAAATATTGTACAATTTCTAAATTCCCAGCTCTGGCACCTGCACCAAGGGCCCAATTAATCCCGATCTGATCAGGAAGGGGCACTTCTTTTATTGAATGTTGAATTAGATATTTTACAATATCCAGATCTCCATAACTTGCAGCACGCATAAGACTAATATTGATTCCGTGCTGGTCAGGAGAAAATAAATTGACCTTACTATTATTAATTATAGTTTTTAAAGCATCGCCTTGCCCATTACCAGCTGCGCATTCAACCGCCCAATTAATCCCGGTTTGATCAGCAAGAGTAAACAATTCTCGAATAGTGTGTATATCGCCAATCTGAGCAGCTTGATGAATTTGATGATTATGTAAAGAAGCCAAAGCGTCCTGGACCCATAACATACATACGTACACTGCAAAAACCAAAGCTTTATTCATTTTAATATTCAAAAAAACAAATTCTTACACTTATATAAAAATATAACTTCAAATAGTTAATTTATAATGAATATGGCGATTGACCATTTGACAAAATAACAATCCTTATGATATTATCATTGATCTCCTAAAGAATTTTATTTAAATGGAATCTCTCTCATTGATTGAAATAATAAAGAAGTTTAGCACAGAAAAGAAATGCGTTAAATACTATGAAAAGATTAGATGGCCAAATGGCGTAAGATGTTTATCTTGTGATAGCGATCAAATTACTTATTTTGAAACCAAAGGAAAAACAAATAAGCCTAGATACTTATATAATTGCCGAGATTGCCATTATCAATTCTCTGTAACAGTAAATAGTATCTTCCATGATTCTCATTTGCCTTTAAGCAAATGGTTTGTAGCTATTTATCTAATCTGTTCTTCTCCCAAAGGAATTTCTGCTAATCAACTTCATAAAATTCTCCAAGTTAATTATAAGACTGCTTGGTACATGGCGCATAGAATAAGATTAGCTATGCAGGAAGATGAGGGTTTTTGTCAGAAGTTTTCTGATGTTTGCGAAGTTGACGAAGCTTATATCGGTGGCAAAGGAACAGGGAAACGTGGGCGCGGATCTTCCAATAAAGTTCCTGTAGTTGGTCTAAAAGAAAAGACATCGGGTAAAATTCGCTTAAAAGCTATAACTGATGTTTCTAGAACTATCTTATCTCAATTTATACGAGATAATGTCAAAAAAAATACTGAAATTCATACCGATAGTTTTAAATCATACAAATGGCTTGATAGCTCTGAGTTTACCCATAAAGTTGTTCAGCACTATAAAGGTTATGTTAACTTTACTGCAGATGGTGAGAAGATACATACCAATGGAGTCGAGAATGTTTGGTCTCTTTTTAAAAGAGGTCTTGTTGGTGTTTATCATAAGCTTTCAGAACATTATCTATCGCTTTATCTTGATGAGTTTGTTTTTAAATTCAATAATCGTGGAAATAAAGGGATGTTGGATTTAGTTCTTAAGAAAACTTTCTAATTGTCTTCGTTAATAATACTAACAAGCTTTTCTTTAGAACCAGATTCTAAAAATTCAATAAGCTTACAAAGTCTATTGTATTGATTTACATGTGAATCGTTGTAAGCGCCATATACGCTTGCTCTGACATGCATAAGTATACTTTCATACTGAGGAAAAATTTTTATAATTTCTTCCCACTTATTATCAAGGTTTTGCCATTTATTTTCATTTTTATCAGAATCTAATGCCCTCAATCCTTTCAATTCTTCTCGATAGATCTTTAGGTGCTCAATTTCTTCCTTTTTTTCTTTTTCAGTTTTAATAATTCCATTGGTTTTTCTTTTACAAACAAAAGGATAAACACAAAAAGTTGTTAAAGCTATGATTGCCCATATCTTTTCCATCCATGAAATTAGAGTAAACCAATTCCAAATATATTCAAGATTAGTTAACACCGCAGTTCCTGGAATAGAAGGTAGCATCCAATCCATTATCTTACCCTCCCAAAAACTATATAATTTAGAGGATATGAAATTAAAAATTTTTCGCATAACGATTGCATCTGAAGATTAAATTTTCTATATTTCATATCTATACTTTCCCAAAAACTTTGTCAAATGGTCAATCGCCATGAATATTTCACACTTAACCAAAATTCTTCACCAGCAAACTGTTTCGATGCATTCTGCTCAGAACAAAATCCTTGACATATTTTCCATAAAAAGTTAGACAGGAGTATTGGTTTCTGTTTGCTTAACAGAAGCTGAAGAAGTTATTTCGTTCATCATAATTATTTATAAAGAGTTAGTGGACCATGTTTGCAATTGTAAAAACTGGCGGAAAGCAATATAGAGTTGCTGAGAATAATATAATCCGCGTAGAAAAGCTCGAAGCTGAGGCTGGAGCAAAAATTAGTCTAGGCGAAGTTCTGATGCTCAGCGATGGGAAAAAAGTAACCGTTGGATTACCTACCGTACAAGGTGCTCAGGTTGAGGCTACGGTCCTTGAGCAGATGCGTGATCGTAAAGTGATTGTTTTTAAAAAGACACGTCGTCACAATTATCGCCGCAAAAAAGGTCATCGTCAAAACTTGACTGTTTTGAAAATCACTAAAATTATTGGAGCAAAAGCTGCAGCTCCTAAGGCACAAGCAGAGGAGAAGTAAACTATGGCAACGAAAAAAGCTGGTGGTAGTTCTAGGAACGGCCGCGACTCAGATGGTCAACGTTTAGGCGTCAAAAAATTCGGCGGAGAACACGTTCTTTCTGGTAATATTTTAGTTCGTCAACGCGGAACAAAGTTCCACCCTGGTTCAAACGTAGGCATGGGTAAAGATCATACTCTTTTTGCAACAATCGAAGGACACGTCCAATTTTCAAAAGGACGCGACAACCGTTCTTATATTTGCGTACTTCCTGCGTAAACTGGATTTTCTCAGAGAAGTATTCTTAAAATTAATCGCTTGAGGCTTTATGTCCCAAGCGATTTTTTTTATTCTCTTAACCCCACCTTAACCATTATCCCCTATTTCTTTACTTAAGAGATAAAACGACCCTTTCTTATAAATGTGGTGGTATATGGAAACAATTTTATGGTTCAAGCAGATACGGCTAGCTGACACTCAAAAAGTAGGGGGGAAAAATGCCTCGCTTGGAGAAATGATCAGTCAACTTTCCCAAAAGGGTATCAGAGTCCCGAATGGATTTGCAATCACCACGGCTGCATTTAAAGATTTTATTAGTTTTAACCTCTTAGATAAAAAGATAGACGATATTTTAAAACGCCTTGATATATCAGACATTAAGGCTGCCTCTAAATCTTCCACAGAGATTCGTTCTGCTATTGAACAGGGTTGTTTCCCGGCAGAAATCGAAGAAGCTATCAGAAAAGCTTATCAGCAACTAGAAGATCAGTTATCTCACCCAGTTAACGTAGCTGTTCGATCAAGCGCTGTTGGAGAAGACTCAAAGGATGCCTCTTTTGCCGGGCAACAAGAAACCTATCTTCATGTAAATGGTATTGAAAACGTACTGATTGCAATTAAAAAAGTTTTTTCCTCATTGTACGATGAGAGAACTCTTTCCTACCGATTCGATAAAGGATTCTCAAATATGTCCCTTTCTATTTCAGTTGGCATTCAACAAATGGTTCATGCCGATGAAGGAGCAAGTGGCGTTATGTTTACACTGGATACCGAATCTGGATTTAATGATGTCATCCTTATCAATGCTTCCTACGGCTTAGGTGAAGCCGTTGTTCAAGGTGAAGTCATTCCTGACGAGTTTTATGTTCATAAAAAAACTTTAGGAAAAGTTAAAAACTCTATTCTCTCTAGAACACTTGGAAATAAAAAATACAAAGCGACTTACTCGAAGATTAATGAAGTTGATAAAACTCTCATCCTCTCCCCAGTTTACGAAGAATTACAAAATATATTCTCCATTTCAGACGAAGAAGTTCTTGAGCTTGCAAAATATGGACTATTGATCGAAGAACATTACCAACAGCCCATGGACATTGAATGGGCCAAGGATGGAATAGATGGAAAAATCTATATTCTGCAAGCACGCCCAGAAACAGTCGTTTCTTCTTTACAAAAGAGTAATACTATAACCAGATACACTTTAACCTCTTTCTCCAAAGTTTTAGCTGAAGGAAGAGCTGTTGGTCAAAAAATTAGCACCGGAAAAGTCTGTGTTTTAAACGACCCAACTGAGATGGATCGTTTTAAAAATGGCGATATTCTTTCAACGGATATAACCGATCCCAATTGGGAACCTATCATGAAAAAAGCCTCAGCCATTTTAACAAAACGAGGTGGACGTACTTGTCACGCAGCAATCGTCGCGCGCGAGCTTGGCATACCCGCACTAGTGGGATGCGGAGAATCTTTAAACCTTTTGCACGAAGGACAAAGTGTTACAGTTTCTTGCGCAGAGGGTGACATGGGTTATGTTTATGAGGGAATTCTTGAGTTTACAGTTCATGATTTAACTTTAGATTCCATGCCTCCTTGCCCTGTAAAAATTGCGATGAATGTTGGAAATCCCCATCTTGCTTATCGATTTCAATCAACGCCTAACACTGGCATTGGACTTGCGCGTTTAGAGTTTATTATCAATTCTATGATTGGCATTCATCCCATGGCAGCCCATAATTTTCCTAATTTACCTATAGATCTAAAAATGAAATTAAGAGAAAAATGCGACGGTTATGCATCGCCAAAAGACTTTTTTGTTGAAAAAATGGCCGAAGGCATCTCAACTTTAGCAGCTGCCTTTTGGCCAAAACCTGTTATTGTCCGTCTTTCTGACTTTAAATCAAATGAGTACCGAAACCTAATTGGTGGCGAACTTTATGAACCCTTAGAAGAAAACCCAATGATTGGCTGGAGAGGTGCCTCTCGATACATATCTCCCAATTTTAAGGATTGCTTTACCATGGAATGTGAAGCCTTAAAACGAGCTAGAGATGACAAAGGGCTTAAAAATGTAGAAATCATGATCCCCTTTGTCAGAACTGTTTCAGAGCTTCAAGCAGTCATTCAAGAACTGGAATCACATAGCTTAAAGCGAGGCGTTGATGGTCTTCGCATTATTATGATGTGTGAAATCCCTTCTAATGCCCTTTTGGCAGATCAATTTCTTGAACATATCGACGGGTTTTCTATTGGATCTAATGATATGACTCAATTGACCTTAGGCGTAGACCGCGACTCTGGTTTAATGCAACATTCTTTTGATGAACGCGATGAAGCCGTAAAAGTTATGCTGAAAATGGCCATACAGGCCTGCCGCAAGGCAAATAAATACGTTGGCATTTGTGGCCAAGGCCCTTCTGATTACCCAGAACTTGCAAAATGGCTAGCTGAGGAAGGAATTGAAAGTATTTCCCTAAATCCTGATACAGTTATTGATACTTGGCTTTTTTTAGCTAAAGCTCTACAAACAGATCAATAAATAGTTTCTAACTTTTTCATAAACCGTCCCATTTGTGGATCTGTGCGGGGGTAAGGAATATTATCAAAAGAAAACCACTGAATGCCATGGAATTCTCTTTGATCAAAATCGAGCGTTTGATGAATGTCACCTTCTAAAAGATACCACAAGGAAACATCTGTATGAATAATACCGTCTTCGTTATCAAGGCCGCCCGTAGGTGTTGCCGTTAAAAAGAATGGCGTATCTTGAATAAATTTTGCCCTGATTCCAAGTTCTTCTTCCATTTCACGCTCGACTGTTAGGCGAGGATGTTCACCTGGCTCAACATGTCCCCCTGATGGTAGCCAAAGCTGAGATTTTTTGTGATCGACCAAAAGGACCTGTCTTTCGGCCCTATCCACCAAAAGAAAATATGAAACAAGATGCTTTTTCGGTGTTGCAGGTTTTTCCAACCTAAAAATCTCAGCATCCGATCGGATCCACTCAAGTGTTTCCTTAATCTGAGCTTTTTCGAGATCATCATAAGGTGCAATGCCTTGAATCAGTTCAGCAATCTCGTTTCGCATCCGCTCATCCCTGTAATTTCGAGAAATCAGCAATCTGATTCACAAGGCTGATAAAATGATTCAAAAGCGCATAACGATTTTCTTTTAATTTTTCATCGTCAACGTTAACCGTAACTGTATCAAAGAAGGCGTCAATAGGTTTGCGTAAAGAAGCTAATAATGTCATCACCTCTTGATAATTATGATTATTTAAAAGATCTTGGTATTTTTGCTCAAGGGCAGTAAGAGCGACAAACAACTGTTTTTCAGCTGGTTCTTTTAAAAAGCTTTCATTTATTATATTCTTTATTACTTCACCTTTGGATAAAATGCCGGATGACCGTTTATAGGCAGCCTTTAGGGCGATGCCTGACTCAGTTTTCAAAAAGGATTGAAGGGCTGCTATGGATTTACAGTCAACCCATAAGTTACCTGACTTTTTAGCAAAGATTGCATCGATACAATCATGATCAAACCCTTTAGACAAAAGATCCGCACTGAAGCGATCATAAAGAAAGGGCAGAATTTCATTTTCTGCAATCACAATAGATCGGA
>Ga0214923_10002642_pt1 | contig 23539 bp, 39 predicted proteins | sample LL1510_MetaG_FD_177993 | JGI IMG/M metagenome (GOLD analysis project Ga0214923, IMG submission 177993) | Freshwater microbial communities from Lake Lanier, Atlanta, Georgia, United States - LL-1510 | ecosystem: Environmental > Aquatic > Freshwater > Lake | place: USA: Georgia | collected...
TTAAAGAATGGAATAGTGGAAAACAAGCATCCCAAGAACTAAACTTAAATTATACAGCTATAAATAATTGTTGTAGAAATAATGCTAAAAATATTTCTCGTCAAAGAGATAAAAATAAATTTGGAAAATACACCTCTCAGTCGTATATTTGGGAATATAAGTAATATGAAGAAATTCATAATGTTCTTTATAGTGTGGATAGCTAGTAATTTGTCTATACCGTTTTGGGCAGTAGGACATATTCACTTAACTATGAACGTTTATAAGGACATTTATGAAATATTAGCTTCAGTTGGTATGAATATTTTAGTAGCAACTGGATTTTGGATTGAATGGAAAAAACATAAAAAAGAAAACTATGAGCAATAAACAACAAATGAATGTCAATATTGACATTAAAAACACTAAAGCAATCACATCACCGGAAGGCAATCAAGTATTTTCCGAAGGAGTTATTCTACGTAAAGTATCTCGTTTTATATCAGGTACATCAGAAGATGGAGTTATTCCAGTACCTGTATTTTATGATGTAGTTACAGGAAAAGTATTAGTAGAATTGCTTCCTAAAGAATTAAGGGATGAATTTGAAGGTAGTTCAACAGACCATTCAATGGATTAATAAATGACAATATTTGATTGGCTTAAAGAGATAACAACAACGAAATCAGCTTGGTCTTCTTTTACAGAAGACCAGCAAAATTCGTTCAATTCTTACATGGTTCATCGATTTGTTAGTATGTATGAGGAGTATACTGAGGTTGCGAATTATGGCCAAAGGATACCATATCCCGAAAAAGAAAAAACCTATAAATACTACTGCCATATGTTACCTAAAAAGAATGTCTTCCTTAAGTACGTGAAAAGTTCACGTAAAAAATCAAACGAACAATTGTTACAACACATTGCTAATCACTTTACAGTATCATTGGGTGAGGCAGAGGAATACATTGAGTTATTAAAAAAAGCCGGAGTAGAACAAATCCTTGAAAAATCAGGGGTTGACGAAAAGGAAATAAAGAAGTTATTAAAAGAAGTTAAATGACAAAAAACAGCGATTTAGGAGTTGTAGGGAAACACCCAGAAACAAGAACAGTTATTAAAACAGACACAGTAGTAGATTCTATTGTTGATAGTTTTATCTCAAGAGCAGCTCAAGGTAAAGCCAAGTATGGACAAACTCTTGATAGACAAGATTTATCAGTACTAGACTGGATTAATCATGCTCAACAAGAACTTCAAGATGGTATTTTATATCTTGAGAAATTAAAGCAAACCTTAGGTGGCTAAAAAGAAAAAAATACCTGCTATTGTAAAACAAATACAAAAGCAACCTGTCAAGGAAGTTAACTATGCGTTTCATAAATCGATCTCGTATAGTCAACTTTCTATGTATACTAACTGTCCACGTAAATGGGCTTTACAGTATAGAGACGGTCACTACACGTCTGAGTCATCGATTCACATGACGTTTGGTACAGCGTTGCACGAAACCTTACAACACTATATAACAACTATATACGAGGTAAGTGGTGCCGAGGCAGATAGAATTGATTTAGAGGCTTATTTTGAGGAACGTTTTAGAGAAACATACTTAAAAGATTATAAGTCAAATAAAAAAGTACACTTTAGTGATCCAGCCCAAATGAAGGAATTTTATGAAGATGGACTTGAAATTATTAAAGTTGTAAAGAAAAACAGAGGTAGCCATTTTGGTAAAAGAGGATGGTATTTAATAGGCTGTGAAGTACCTATTATTTTAACTCCATTACCTGAGTTTAATAATGTTTTATATAAAGGTTATTTAGATGTTGTTTTATACCATGAACCAACTAATAGTTTTAAAATCCTAGATATTAAAACATCTACTAAGGGATGGAGCGATTATGAGAAAAAAGATGAAACAAAACAATTCCAATTAATCCTCTATAAACACTTTTTTGCTAAACAATTTGGAGTAGAGGTGGATAAAATTGACATTGAGTTCTTTATTGTTAAACGTAAAATATGGGCAGAATCCCCATACCCACTCTCTAGAATACAAGAATTCACACCAGCCTCTGGTAAAGTAAAATTAAATAAAGCAGTAAATGCTGTAACAAGTTTTATAGAAGGTGTATTTAACACAAACGGTTCTTATAAAGATGTAGTTCATGAACCTAACCCTGCTCTTAATACTTGTAAGTACTGTCCTTTCAAAAGTAATAAAGAATTATGCAGTGGTGGCATTTCTTGATGAATCCGCATATATTTATATCCGATATTAAAAATAAAAGCTATGACAACAAAAAAGGATATGACCCTAACCTCTGTAAAAGTACAGAGTGAGTTATTCGATGATTTCAAGATTGCTTGTGTTAAATACAAATTTTCTTTACAAAAACTTGCCGACCGCACTATTCATTTGTATCTTACAGATGATGATTTTCGTAAAAAAGTTCACTCACACAACAACCTAGAAATTAAAAACTAAAAAACACATGAATTCAAGTTTTGCTTACTTACCTCCTGAAAAGAGGAAGAAAATTTTGCTTATCTGTGATGACATTAGAGTTCACTCTGGTGTAGCAACAGTAGGTAGAGAAATCGTAGTCCATACTGCCCAACATTTCAATTGGGTAAATATTGGAGGAGCTATTAAACACCCAGACAATGGAAAACGTTTAGATTTATCACAATCAACAAACGAAAACACAGGTCTAACAGATACATCTGTTACTTTATATCCTGTTGATGAGTATGGTAATCCAGACATTTTAAGACAATTAATTAAAATCGAGAAACCAGATGCAATTATGTTGATTACGGATCCTCGTTATTTTGTTTGGTTGTTTATGATGGAAAACGAAATCCGTAGAACAATCCCAATTACCTATTTAAATATTTGGGATGATTATCCAGCACCTTTGTATAACAAACCATTCTATGAGGCCTGTGATTTGTTAATGGGTATTTCAAAACAAACAGTTAACATCAATAGATTAGTATTAGGTGATGCTGCCGATAGTAGGATTCTTAAGTATATTCCTCATGGATTAAATCATGATATTTATAAACCAATAGATAAAAATGATTCTTCATTAAAGGAATTTAAAAAACAATTATTTAAAGGTAAAGAATATGATTTTGCTTTGTTATTTAACTCAAGAAACATCAGACGTAAACAAATTCCAGATACACTTTTAGCATACAGAATTTTTATTGATCAATTATCTATTGAACAAGCTAAAAAATGTTGTTTAGTATTGCATACTGAAAGAGTTAATGAACATGGTACTGATTTAGATGCTGTTATTGAACTGTTATTAAACGGTGAACAATATAATGTTATTTTCACAGATGCTAGATTTGACAACGGACAAATGAACATGTTGTATAATAGTACAGATGCTCAAATCTTATTAACATCTAATGAGGGTTGGGGATTAAGTTTAACTGAAGCTATGTTAGCAGGTAAACCTATTATTGCAAACGTAACCGGTGGTATGCAAGACCAAATGAGATTTGAAGATGAAAATGGAAACTGGTATACACCATCCCCAGAAATTCCTTCAAACCATAGAGGTACTTATAAAAAACATGGTAAATGGGCTTTCCCAGTATATCCAACATCACGTTCAATTGTTGGTTCACCTCCAACACCTTATATTTTTGATGATAGGTGTGAATCAGAAGATGCAGCTAAACAAATTATGAATGTTTATAATTTATCTCCCGAAGAACGTATGGAAATGGGATTAGCAGGTAGAGAATGGGCTACTGGAGATGAAGCTGGATTTACAGGTGATCATCAAGGTAAGAGAGTAATAGAGGCCTTTGATGAATTATTTTCAACCTGGAAGCCAAGAGAAAAGTATGAATTGATTAACACAAACGAAGTTAAAGATAGAGTTATAAACCATAAATTGTTATATTAATGAAACCATTATTTATTATAAGTTGCCCTTTCGACACCTTTAGTGGCTACGGTGCTCGTTCAAGAGATTTAGTTAAAGCCATTATTGAAACAGACAAATATGAGGTAAAACTCTTATCACAACGATGGGGTGCTACACCTTTTGGATTTTGTGAGGCTAATCCTGAATGGTCATTTTTAATGAACCATGCCTTAACTTCACCACAAGTACCTAAACAACCAGAAATCTGGATGCAAATTACTGTACCAAATGAATTTCAACCTTTAGGTAAATTCAATATTGGTTGCACAGCAGGTATTGAAAGTAATGTTTGTCCTGGTGACTGGATTGAAGGTATCAATAGAATGGATCTAACATTAACATCATCAGAACATTCTAAAAAAGTATTTTTAGATTCTACATTTGAAAAAAGAAATAAAAAAACTAATGCTTTAGAAGGTGAAGTTAAATTGGAAAAACCAGTAGAGGTATTATTTGAAGGTGCTGACACAGATGTTTATAAAGTAATTGATACCCCTTGTTCATTAGATATTCAAATTAAAGAAAAATTTGCTTATTTGTTTGTAGGTCACTGGATGGAAGGTGAGCTTGGTGAGGATAGAAAAAATGTAGGATTGTTAGTTAAAGCGTTTTTTGAAACATTCAAAAATAAAGCCAACAAACCAGCCTTAATCTTAAAAACAGCTCAAGTAGGTTCATCTTATTATGATAGAGAAGAGCTTTTAAAGAAAATTAAGAAAATTAGAAAATCAGTAGGTTCAGATAATTTACCAAACGTTTATTTGCTACATGGAGATTTTAGTGATGAGGAAATGAATGAAATTTACAATCACTCTAAAGTAAAAGCTATGATTAGTTTAACTAAAGGTGAAGGATATGGACGTCCATTACTTGAATTTACTTTAAGTAAAAAACCATTAATTACTACAGGATGGTCAGGACATATGGATTTCTTAAATCCTGAGTTCACTAACTTGTTAGGTGGTACATTAACTCCTGTACACCCAAGTACTCAAAACCAGTTTTTATTACCGGATTCAAGATGGTTTTCACCAGATCCAGCACAAATAGGGTTTTATTTAAAGGATGTATTTGAAAATTATAAAAAATACACTGATAAAGCAAAACGTCAAGCTTTTAAATCTAAAAATGAATTTAGTTGGGATAAAATGGCGGATAAAGCAAATGAATTATTTACTAAATATGTACCTGAATTCCCTCAAGAGGTAGAACTTAAACTACCAGTAATGAAAAAAATAGAAATACCAAAACTTAAAAATTTAAATACAAATGGATAATCTAATTAATTGTACTCGATGTGGTTCTGATGCTTGTTATGTAGATGAAGTAAACCAGGACATTAAAACATATTTTTGTTATGGATGTGGTTTTCAAACTAATTCATTAATGAAAGAAGGTGAAGAGTTTTATGAACAACAAATTTCTATCTTACCAGAACTTTATAAAGATTTATTTCAAAAAGATGAAGATGGTAAATTTTGGATGCCCTCAACAGTAAATATTCCTACTCAAGGTATGGTGTTTGCTAACGGAACTGGTGCCTTTAATTGGAATTGGGCTGCTGTAAAAGCAGTAAAAGTTTCTGATGAGGAAAAAGAAAAATACCCAATACCCGGAAAAGAAGGACAATTCTATGAATTTAGAATGGATATGTCTACATTACAAGAATTCCCTGAGCGTGATTTTATGGAAGCACTTTCATATATTGGAGTAATACCTGAATGATTAGTATAGCAATAACAGTTTGCAATGAACATAAGGAGTTAGAGACTCTATTGGATTATTTATCTGAACGAGCTCTATCTCCAGACTATGAAATTGTTGTTCAAATTGATGAAGAAAATCATACTCCAGAAGTACTTCATGCTATTATAGATAGAGGTATTAAACATCATTTCTTTCCATTAAATAAAGATTTTGCCGCTTATAAAAATGAATTAATTAAACACTGTTCTGGAGAATATATTTTTCAAATAGATGCTGATGAATTGATTGCTTCTGAAATGTTTGAAGCATTACCTTTTATTTTAAAGGCTAATCCCGAAGTTGATTTGTATTATGTTCCTCGAATTAATACTGTAAGTGGTATCACTCAGGAACATATACAAAAATGGGGTTGGAGATATGAAAATGAAAGAGTAAATTGGCCTGATTATCAAACTAGAATTTATAAAAACATCCCCAATATTAGATGGAAAAATGCGGTTCATGAAGTAATTGAAGGACATAAACAGTTTACCATACTACCAGCAGTAGATGAACTTGCTTTAATCCATCATAAATCCATTGAACGACAAGAAAAACAAAATGATTTTTATAGCACGTTATGAAATTAAAAGTAGCTCACTTTGATAAACAGGTTTTTGAAGATAAATTACAACATTTATCTCACCTGGATTTTTCTTTATTTATAGAAACAGCCCCGCAATCCCAAGATGAGTTGTCTGATCTGAATATCATCTCATTTCAGGAACCAAATGAATACTTTGGATTACACGATTGGGTTATTAAAAACCAACATATATTTTCAGTTATTTTAACTCAAAATGATAAAGTATTAAACAATTGTGATAATGCTACTTATCAACCTTTTGGACACACTTGGTTAAAACCAGATCAATACAATAAGGAACATGAGAAAAAATTTCAATTATCTCATTTGTGTGGTAAGTTAAATAAAACATACGGTCATTCTTTAAGACACGAAACATTAGCCAGACAAAATGAGTTTAGTATTCCTCTTAATTTTTATGAAACTTATGGGGATCGAAACAATATTGAGGATGCTCGTTTAGGTAAAGAATTTATATTTGGAGATTCACAGTTTGGAGTAGTAATTGAAAATACTTCTTATAGAGGTTATTTTACCGAAAAAATACTAGACTGTTTTTTATTGAAGACAATTCCAATTTACTGGGGTTGTTCGAATATAGGGGATTATTTTGATATAGACGGTATTATAACGGTTAATAACGTAGATGATTTGATATACAAGACAAATCAATTAAATGAACGTTATTACGAAAATAGAAAAGAAATAATTGATAAAAATTGGAAATTGGCTTTAGATTACGTAGATTACCAGCAAAACATAGTTAACACAATCACAAACATTTTTAAACACAACAAATTGATATGAAAAAAGTATGGTACGCCCCTTATAAGTTTGAATCTTATGGCGAAGAAGAAATTAAAGCCGTAGAGGAATCATTACGTTCTGGATGGTTAGGTGGACAAGGTCCTAAATCAGTAGAATTTGAAGAAAAGATTGCTAAACGTTTTGGTAAAAAGTTTGGTGTATTTGTAAATTCAGGATCATCAGCATGTTTGTTAGCGATTGCTGCTTTGGATTTACCTAAAGGATGCAGTATTATTACTCCTGCTTGTACGTTTTCAACTACATTAGCCCCTATTATTCAATTAGGTTACAAACCTAAATTTGTAGATGTAGGATTAAATGATTATGTAGCTGATATTGATCAAGTAGTAGCAGCAATCACTCCTGATGTAAAAGCAATTATGTTACCCAATTTGATTGGTAATAAACCAGATTGGAAACGTTTACGTCAAGAAATTAAATTATTAGGTAGAACAGATATTATTTTGATTGAAGACTCAGCTGATACAATTACAGAAACTCCAGAATCAGATGTTGCTACAACTAGTTTTTATGCCTCACACGTTATTACAGCAGGTGGTGTTGGTGGTATGGTAATGTTTAATAATAAAAAACACGTTACTAAGTGTCTACAATACAGAGACTGGGGTAGGATGGGTGATGACTCGGAAATTATGGATGATCGTTTTAATCACAGTGTAGACGGTATTCCTTATGATCATAAGTTCTTATATTCTGTATTAGGATACCACATGAAAGCTTGTGAAATGAATGCTGCTTTTGGATTAGTTCAATTACACCGTTTTGAAAAATTCTCACAAATTAGAAGAGCAAATATTGAACGTTACATTGAAAACCTTCAAGGTGTAGGTGATATCATCTTACCAGATGATTCAATTCAACCTAACTGGTTAGCTATTCCGTTACAGACAGAAAAACGTTTTGAATTACTTAACTTCCTAGAAGATAATAATATCCAAACCCGAGTAACATTTGCTGGAAACGTAACACGGCACCCTGTTTATAGGGAATATTTGCAAGATTTTAAAAATGCAGATATTATTATGAAAAATGGTTTCTTGTTAGGTGCACACCACGGAATGACTATTGAGGATGTAGATTACGTTTGTGATAAAGTAAAAGAATTTTTTAATAAATAAACTATGAACCTTAGAGAATTTAAGTGTGTTTCGATTTTAAATGACATGATTGAAAATCATGGTCTGGTTGGTATTAAAACTAGCTTCGAAGATGAAGGAGCTACATTTGATGAAGTAATCAGACTAAAAGAAATTTGTAATCAAGCTAAAACTAAATTAACTCTAAAAATAGGAGGTCCTGAAGCATCAAGAGATATTCAGGACTCTTCGATAATTGGAGTAAAAGGGTTAGTAGCACCTATGGTTGAATCTGCTTTTGGTTTGAAAAAATTTGTTGATTGTGTTAATTCTAATTTAGATTCTACTGTAATCAATACTTTACAATTAGCTATTAACGTTGAAACTATTCAAGCATATAAGGCTATGGATGATATTTTAGCTGAACCTAACTCAAGTGCACTTTATGGTATTACAATAGGTAGGGTTGATTTTGTTTCATCTATGGGTAAGGATAGATCTTATGTTAATTCACCTGAAATGTTAGAAATGGTAAAAGATGCTTTTATTAAAGTAAAAAAAGCAGGATTAACAGCTAACTTAGGAGGAGCAATCACTACTGATTCCTATAAATTCCTTTCAGAACTTTATAAAGCAGGCTTGTTAGATAAATTTGAAACAAGATATGCTATTTATGATCCTTCAAAAGCATTAAAGAATTTAGGTAAAGCCTTAGCTAAAGGACAGTTATTTGAGTATGAGTGGTTGATGAATAAAAGAGAATCATATCAAAAACAAGCAGATAAAGAAATCAAACGTATCCAAATGATTCAAGATCGAATAAATCAATCAACAAACATTTAAAATGGAATATAAAGAATTGGTTTTGAAGGATGAATCAAATACTATTGCTATAGATTTTGATGGGGTTATTCATAGTTTTGAATTAGGTTTTCATGACGGAACCATATATGGTACCCCATTACCCGGTTCTATAGACAATATAAAACGTTTATCTGAAAAATTTAAATTAGTTATATACACAGCTAAAGCAAAATCTGATAGACCATTAATTAATGGAAAAACAGGAACAGAATTAGTTTGGGAATGGCTAGGAAAATACAATATTGATTCATATATTTCAGAAGTAACAGCAGAAAAACCTAGGGCAATTTGTTATATAGATGACAAAGCAATTAGGTTTATTAACTGGGATCAAACAATAAAAGAATTATTAGATTTTACAAATGAAAGTTTCTGATTTAGTTATAAAATTTTTAGAGGATAAAAATATATCCCACGTATTTACTGTTTCTGGGGGTGGATCTATGCATTTAATAGATTCTTTAGGACAATCAAATAAATTAAAGTTTGTTTGTACACACCATGAACAAGTAGCAGCAATGGCTGTTGAGGGATTTGCTAGATTAAAAGAAGGTGTTGGAGCAGCTATTGTAACTACAGGACCTGGAGGAACAAATACTTTAACTGGTGTTTTAGGTTGTTGGCTAGATAGTATCCCCTCACTTTTTATTTCAGGACAAGTAAATTTATCTCATATTTCTGAAGGAACTGGTTGTAGACAAATAGGTGATCAAGAGTTTGATATTGTATCAACAGCTAAAACTATGACTAAGTATGCTGTTATGGTTAAAGATAAAAACGATGTTTTATATGAACTAGAAAAAGCATATGACCTAGCTACATCTGGAAGACCGGGACCTGTTTGGATTGATATACCTTTAGATATTCAAGGTACTACAGTTGAAATTAGTGAATTAAAAACCTATACTTCAACTAATACTAAATTAAAACCCTCAGAAAGCGAATTAGAAGAATTTTATAATTTATTAAAACAATCTAAAAAACCTTTATTTGTAGCCGGAAACGGAGTTCGTTTATCCAACAGTTATGAGTTATTTAATTCTATTTTAAAACAAACTAACATTCCGGCATTAACCGGAGTCCATTCTGGAGTAGATTGTATAGATAATACTTACGATTATTATGCAGGTAGGATAGGTATTTTAGGTCAAATAACTTCTAATACAATAGTTCAAGAAGCTGATTTGTTAATAGTAGTAGGTAGTAGATTAAATGTTAAAATGACAGGTTATAATATTCCTGGTTTTGCCCCTAATGCTAAAAAGATTTTTGTTGATATTGATACTAATGAAATTAAAAAACATAATTTTAAAATTGATTTATCAATTAATTCTGATTTGAATGAGTTTTTAAAATCACTAAAAATAGATGATTTAGAAATAGATGAGTGGAGAAATTATGTTAAACAAGAAAGATCTAAACAAATTTACTTCTACCCCAAACATTCAGGAATGAAAGATTATGCTAGTGCTTATTATTTTTCTCACAAACTGAAAGATTATGCTGGTAATTTACCTATTATTACAAGTGATGGTTCTGCTCACGTAGTTACTTTACAAACATATAATCTAAAAAAAGACCAACGTTTGTTTACAAATGTAGGGTGTGCTAGTATGGGTTATGGCCTACCAGCAGCTATTGGAGCAAGTTTTGTAGACGGAGATGTTATCTGTATTGAAGGAGATGGAAGTTTACAAATGAACATTCAAGAATTTCAAACTATGGTTCATTATCAACTTCCATTAAAATTATTTGTTATTAATAATGATGGTTATTTATCTATTAAAATAACTCAAGAATCATTTTTTAATGGTAGAGAGGTAGCAGCTGGAAAAAATAGTGGAGTTAGTTTTCCTAACTTAAAAAAGGTTTGTGAAGCATATGGTTTACCTTACATTAGTGTAACTGATAATAGTGAATTAGATGAAAAATTAAAACAAACATTTGAAATAAAAGGACCAGTTGTTTGTGAATTATTTACTTATCCATATGAAAAACATGAACCTAAAATTATACATAAAGGAATAGGTCCTGATGGTAAAATTATCCCCGGTCAATTAACTGATATGTTTATCTCTGATACTTTTTAATATGAATTGTAACTTTTGTTTAAGCAAAAATATAGAGCAAGTTTATACTCCTGCAAAATCAAAAATTGATTTGCATGTTAATATTTGTAAAGACTGTGGTTTAGTATTTAGTTCCTATGATTCTAAAAGATATGAGGATTCAAACATAACTAAGTCAAATCCTAAATTTTCACATTTAAGCTGTGAAGCCGATTATTCAGATATTAGAGTAGGAAAACAACAAATGACTAAATACATCTTTGATACTTTAGATAAAATAAATTTACCTAATTCTATCAATAAAGTATTAGACATCAGATCAGCTCGAGGACATTTTGTATTAAAAGCATTAGAGTATTTTAATGTTGACAGTATTGATTGTATCGAAGAAGATGATTATATGACGGTTACTTACGATAATAATCCGTCTATAAACATATGGCGAGGCAAATACTATAACCTAAATACAGAATATAATTATGATTTAATTTATTCATGTCATACCTTAGAACATTATTCTAATCCTTCTAAAGTATTACAATACATTAAAAGTAGATTAAACAAAGATGGTTTATTTTATATAGATGTTCCTAATAATGAAAATATAAATCATAATCATAATATAGATGAGTTTTTCTATGATAAACATTTGTTTTATTACAATGATGATGTTTTATCTTCTTATATTGAATCTTTAGGGTTTGAATTAATACATAAAAATATAACTCCTCAAAACATAGGATTACTATTTAAAAACTCAGACAATAAAAAACATTATCCCCAAGTTAATTTATATAAACATAATTTGGATTTAATTAAAAAATATAAGTCAAATATAGAAAATAATCGTCTTAAGTTAACAGAAAAACAACATGAATTAAATTTAAACTTCCCTAAAGGTGAGGTAAGTACAGTATTTGGGTGCGGAAGGCCACTAGATGCTTTTATTCAGTACGGTAAATTAAATTTAAATAATTTTAGTTTTTTAGTAGATGATTATTTAAGTCAAATCACAAATACTTTATATGATAAAGAATTATATAATAGTTCTGTTTTAGGAGAAAAACACGTGGATAATATTTTATTATTAGTTAAACACCCAACAGACAAACTAATAGATTTTTTGACTAAGAAAAATCCTAATGTGAATATAGTTTATTTAAGTAAATGGCTAACAGAGTAATAGTTTTAAGCTTACCTCGATGTGGTAGTTCATTACTAACTAATCTTATATCATCAGCAGGATATAATGTTTATGGTTCTGAATTATTAGGGCCATCTGCTTTTAATATTGATGGTTATTTTGAAGACACTAAAGTTACTCTTTTGAATGACCAGCTAATTAAAATAGTTTATGGAATGAAGTATAGTTTTATTCATACTCCTTCATTAAATGATTTTAAAACAAAATCTAAAACATTACCTGTATCTAATTCTTTTGAATATGATTTAGATAATATCTACTTTCCACCTGATTATGAAGATAAAGTAAAACAATATACAGGATGTGATTGGGATGTTTGGGGACTAACTAGAATGTCACCTGGTAAAAAATGGTATAAAGCTTATTCTAAATACAATGTTAAAACGTATAAAGGTATAATAAAGACTTTAAACCAAATAAATAAAACTATAGATAATATTACAGAAAATGTAGTTTTTAAGGACCCTAGGTTGGCTTTAACACTTCCTTTTTATACATTTAGTGATTATAAATTTATTTTTATTAAAAGAAGTAAAGAAGATACACTAACATCAATGAAAAAACATTACGGAATAGACCTCTTTACATCAAATTACCTCCCAGGTACTAACTATTGTTCTAATCATTTTAACTATAAAGTCCAATACCAGGATTTTAATTATTATTATGATACTTATACTTCAATTATTGAAGAAAATATTAAAGATAAAAACTCAATATCTATAAACTATGAGGATTTAGTTAATAAAAATACCAATACGATCAACACATTAAACAATTTTATTCAAGGAAATATAAACACTAATTTATTAAAAACAAAACAACTATGATTTATTGGTTCACAGGACAACCGTCACACGGAAAAACAGTTTTAGCAAACATGTTGCTTAACAAGTATCAACAAGAGGATAAAAAATTATTCCATGTTGATGGAGACAATTTAAGAGCACTAACATTAAATAAAGACTATTCAGAACAGGGTAGAATTGATAATGTTAGAGGTGCACAAAAAATTTCACATTATCTCCATAATGAAGGATTTGATGTTGTAGTTTCATTAGTTTCACCGTATCGCTGGCAGCGTGAAGAACTTAAAACAGCTTTAGGTGAAAACATTATTGAATTTTATGTTCACACATCAGAACCTAGAGAGCGTGATCATTTTAGAGTTGAAAATTATGAAGCACCAGTAGAAAACTTTATTGATATTGACACAACTGAGGATACTCCCGAACAATCGTTTGAAAAAGTTTTAAGTGTTATTCATGAATAAAAAAAACACTATATTCTGTGATATTGATGGTACTATTTTCAAATATCGTAAATTTGAAACATATACAACATTAGAAGCAGAACCTATACCTTCAACAGTAGAATACTTAAAGGAACAAAACAAAAAAGGTCATATGATTGTTTTAACAACCGCTAGACCTGAATACCTTTTTGAACATACAACTTGGGAATTAAAGAAAAATTTAGTACCTTACAATAAATTAATAATGGGCATCGAAAGAGGACCTAGGTACTTAATAAACGATATGGACCCTGAAAAAGAAGGTAAAAGAGCAATAGCAGTAAATTTAATTAGAGATCAAGGATTTTAAAATAAAAATATATGGAAAACTGGAGTAAAAAATTACACGTAGAATCATCATTACCTGCTAAACCAGGTCAACACGCAATGTTTGTAGGTAGGTGGCAACCACTACACACAGGACACCAAGAATTATTTAAACGAGCAATGGATGAAGGTAAGAATGTTTTAATTTGTATTAGAGACATTCAACCAGATGAAAAAAATCCATTTACAGCTCAACAAGTATTAGAAAACATTACTGAGTTTTATCAAAATGAACCTCGAGTTACAGTAATGATTATTCCTGATATTTGTTCAATTGAATTTGGACGTGGTGTTGGTTATGATATTATTGAACATGTTCCACCTACAGCTATTGGAGAAATTTCAGCTACTAAAATTAGAGAACAAATGAAAGCAGAAGGTAAGTTATGAGCACTTCAAAAGTATATCAAATAAGATATAATACAGTATCTAAAGATGATACTGAAAGGTGGAGACTAATTGAAAACGGTAGTGAAATACTAGTGGCAAACATTATTATTGATGGTTCTACTTACACAACTAAAGACTGGATGGAAGAAATTCAGGATTATAAGTGGCATGTTACTTGTGAGGGTCATTGTGAAGTAAAAAACAATATTGCTTACATTAAAACAGTTAAAGAAAAATCAGTATTAAAAAGACATATCCTAAAAGCAATTTCATGGAGAGCAATTGGTACTATTGATACTATGATTTTGGGTTGGATTATTACTGGAAGCCCTTTAACAGGTTTAAAGATTGGAGCATTAGAAATTTTAACTAAAATGACTTTGTATTTTCTTCACGAAAGAATTTGGTACAAATACGTTAAAATTAAGAAATGAAAATTTTAATTACTGGGGCTAATGGTTATATAGGTAAAACTTTATATAACTCTTTAAATACAAAGTACGATGTAGTACCTTTGTCTAGAAAAGAATTAGACGTAACCAATTTAAAACAAGTTAAGGATTATTTAAAAAATAAATACTTTGATGTTGTTATACATTGTGCTGTTGAAGGCGGTCTTAGACTAGAACCAGAAAATTCTTCTATCCTGGATAGTAATTTAAAAATGTATTATAATTTATTAGAATGTAAAAATCACTTTAATAAATTCTTTTACTTTGGCTCTGGAGCCGAAAAACAAGATACATTTTATGGGTTAAGTAAAAAAGTATTAAACCAATCTATCCAGGATAAAGATAATTTCCATAACATAAGAATATTTGCTGTATTTGATGAAAACGAATTAGAATCTAAATTTGTCAAAACAAATATTCGTAATTATATTACCTACAAAGATATGGAAATATTTCAAAATAAGTATATGGATTTTTTCTATATGGATGATTTAATTACACTAATGGATTATTGTGTTGTGACTGATAATTTACCAAAAGAAATAAATTGTAGTTATAATTATTCTCCTACTTTATATGATGTTGTCCAAATTATTAACAATTTAAGTGATTATAAAGTAAATATTAATATAGAAGAATGGGGTATGGCTCCACTTTTTAATGGTAGTTTTACTGATTTAGGGTTAAATTACATTGGTTTAGAACAAGGTATAAAAAACGTTTATAATAAATTAAAAAATGAATATTAAAATCATAAGTCATATAATGCCTTGGGACATTGATTATGCTTTGTTAATGTTTACTCAGCTAAAAAAATCTAAGTATCATTTACCCAAAGATGTAAATGTAACTATAGAAACAACTTTAAATCTTTCAGAATACATTTTTAATTGGAAGGATAGTAAATTACCTAAAGAATTTTTTATTGAAAAATATAATACAATATCTATTCTATTAAAAGATTATAATCATATTAAAAGAATATATGATGGAGATCAAAACTATGGTCACTTAGATTCTCAAAAAGAATGTATATCACCTGAAGTAGATCATTACATAGGTATTTGTCCTGATATTTACTTTAGTGAGTATGCTTTAACATACTTAATTGAATCAGCTAGAACTATTACTAATAAATATTTTTGTATTACACCTCAAATATCTAAAGTAGGTGATCCTGATTGGGATAAAATTACAAATCCTAAATATGCTAATATTCCTTACAGTGACTATGGAAAAGTAGATGTTTTTGATATTAGATATGATAATAAAATGTCTGAGGAGGAGGTTGAATTAGTACTTTTACCAAAAAGTAAATTTGCTGGGTGGTTTGATTTATGGAATAAAGCATTTTATGAGGAACTATGTCCAGTTTGGGATGAATGGTCAGGTTATGGACCTTGGGATTATTACTCAATCCTAATATCTGACTTTGTTAAAAATAATAAAGTTGACTACCAACAATACCTTCTTAGAGGAGAAACAATTTGGATGTACCCTTCAGGACCATTAAAATCAGATAATATAAACGGTTTTACTCAATATTATAGAAATTTGTTAGTAATAAATGAATTACCTAACCAAAGAAAAGAATTTGAAGCCAAACTATCAGAATACATAAATAAAGGAATTGAATCTTTAAAACTAAAAAATATTATACCACAGAACGTATTTGGAAAACTTCAATCATGATATCATTAATTATACCTACTAACAAAACAAATTCAGAATATACAAGTTATATTGTAAAAAATATTCGTGAAATTTATCCTGACGAAACCCAAGTAGAAATCGTAATATCAGAAGACGATACTGTAACTATGGGAGTTAATTACAATAATGCTGTTGCTAAAGCTAAAGGTGATAAAATCATTTTGTTACATAATGATATGGTTATTAAACCTGGATTTGTGGAACAAATGGGTAAAGACATTGCTAAAGGAAGAATTACAGCCTATACTAGAGTAGAACCACCAACATTCCCAAATGAATTCCCAGGTAAAAAAGTGGTTGACTGTGGAACGGATTTAGCTTCTTTTAATTATCAAAAGTTTTTAGACATTAAAATTGAACACGATTTAATAGAACCAGTTGGTCCGTTTGGTGGTGCTCAAATGTTTTTTGGTTGTATGAAAGAAGATTATTTAGGTATTGATGGTTATACTTTTAGGTTATTTTGTGAGGATGATGATTTACACTTAAGACACAAGTTAGCTGGTTATGAACAAAAAGTAAGTTCAGCTCATGTTTATCATTTTGTGAGTAAAACATCCCGAACAGGTGATTACCAACCAATTGAGGTAGAATCAAATAGAAAATTTGTAAAAAAATGGGGGTTCAGAAAATCTCATCACAATGTAGTTTATAATAAAAAACTTATTATCAATGTATCATTAGATAAAGACACAGAGGAAGTTTTAAAATGTTGGTTTAATGAAGGAGAAGACATTATTGTTGAAATAAATAATAAGTTTACAGAAGAGGATTATAATTATATCCAACAACTGAATGACATTATAAAAGAAACAAATGATACAGGTACCTTTGAATTAGGCAATTTAAAAGTTACTATTAACTCATTAGAAGAACAACAAAACAAATATATTAGATTATGATATTTAAGTTTTATAGCAGAAAAGATAAAGATCAAGAAACAATTGGTCGTACAGTTACAACCTCAAGGTTACAAGCAGCTAAAATGTTTGCTGAACGTAAACAATTACCTTTAAAAGAATTCTTAAAAATATTTGGTGTAACAACTATCCTATGAAAAATTTTGGTAAAAATTTAAAGGTTCAACCTAAAAAACGGGTAATGAATGAAAAAGATACTTTCATTGATCTTGTTGATATTTTTGATAATGTTAACCAACGTACCGAGGAATTAGAGGGTAATTTTATGTTTAATATTTCATCTTATGATGAACCATTTTACATAATGATAGAAAATTTATTTTTACTACATTATGGTGAGTGGAAAACAGATATTATTTTATGGTGGATTTATGATAGGTTTAATGAGGAAGGTAATCTATCACCTATTGAATTTAATGACCACGATACAGACTCTCAAGAAGAAGTATTAGTAGAAACCCCAGAACAACTCTGGAACTTTTTAAAACGAATTGATAAATTAAAAAAATAAAATATGGTTATAAGACATTGTACAGGGTGTGGAGAGCAAATCCATCCCAAACGTTTAGAAATTATGCCTACAACAACTCGTTGTGTTGCATGTTCAACAGTACAGAAAAAAGGAGCAGTAACAATTATGAAGGGTGAAGGTGATCATACTTGGGTAGAAACAATTCACCTAGAACATGATGAGTTTAAAAAGTATATGGAGGCAGAAAATAAGCTACGTAAAAACGGAGCAGCCTTATTAGACACCCCAGAAACACCTACAGATGTCCCCTTTGGATTTAGTGAAACTAAAGTAGATTCAAGTGCCAAAAGCTAAGCCACTCTCCCATGAGATGATAAGGGCAGCTGTTGCTAAAACTAAATCCAATAAAGCAGCAAGTAGATACCTTAACGTTTCATATATCCACTACAAAAAGTGGGCTAGAACATATGATGCTACCGAACCAGGTTATGCTAATATATTTGAACAGCACAAAAATCAATGTGGTAAAGGTATACCTAAATTTTTAAGTAATGGTAATCCAAGAAAAGATTTTGCATTACTAGATTTAATTGAAGGTAGAATTGACCCATCATCATTTAATCCAGCTAAAATTAAGTACCGCTTAATTCAAGAGGGTTATATACAAGAGGAATGTACTACCTGTGGGTTCCATGAACGTAGGGTATTAGATTATAAAATGCCCTTAATCATGCACTTTAAAGATGGTAATAAACAACATTACCGACTTGAAAACATACAACTACTATGTTACAATTGTTACTACTTGTACCAAGGTGATTTATTTACAGGTAAACAACTTGAGGGGATGGAAGATCATGTATCTAAAAATGAGTCTAAAGTGGATTGGGAAGTTGATTCTTATACTCAAGAACGCTTAAAAGAGTTAGGACTATATGATTCAAAACCAGTTGATGATGGTAGTGAATATATTTCTCGTTTTTAATATTTATTAATATGGTTAAAAAAATACCATTACTGAAAAAGGGTAAGCATAAAAAACATGATGCTATTGTAAACGATTTTGAAGCACAAAAAAACAAACATCTTGAAAAACTTGCCACAAAGAGCTTGTCTGAGCAAGAGAAATTTAGTAAATTAAAGGAAAAGAACATTAAAACAGATTTTTTTAAATTATTTTAAACCATGGTAGCAGAAATCACAGTAAACAACTCAGACGAATTCCAGGAATTGGTAGACCAAAAAGATTTTAGAATATCTAAAGCAATTGTGGAGGGTATTTTAGATAACATTAACTCAAAGAAAAAACACGTACATGTTTTATCCGTTACTTGTCTTGAAGACGATCAGATATATGATATTACAGTCGAACGTAGACACTTTGCTGAAACATTAGAGGAAAATTTACCTTACTACATTAGAGAGGAACAATATGAGGATTGTAGACGTATTGTAAGCACAATTAATGAGTTAAAAAATCCTATTGTTAAACAAAGGGGTAGACCAAAAAAATCTTAATTTAACTTGGCAAGTCAAAATCTTGTCATTATATTCCACTCAAAATAAATGTTATGAAAAATTTAATCACAGAAGAGTTCAAAGAAAAATTTAAAGCAGGGTTTGCTCGCTTTATGAACATTACTATTGTAGCATCAACTTTGATTGCTGGTTTTGGTTTAGGTTACTATTTCCAAGAATTAAAAATGAAACCCAAAGCTGTTAACGAAACTATCCTAAATAAAGAAGTTAGGATTGCTGTTGATAGTGAAAGTAAGCTTATTGTTATGGATAGAAAAACAGGTCAGTATGTTATTTACAGTGACTCAGTTGGTAAAGCTATCTTTAACATGTATGCTACTAAAATCGTTCAATAATGAATATGTTTGCTAAATTAAAACATTGGTATTTGATTATCATCCTAGGTGTTATGGTGCTTATGTATCTTAACCTTAACAGAAGGATTGATGATTTTGAAGACAAATTAGATTTAGCAGCTGGAACCATATCACTCCAGATGTATGATGATTTAGAAACATACTCAGATTCTTTTAGTATCCCTAAATATATAGCATACAATGTAGCTTATTTAGAAACACATTACCAAGGTCCGTTTGATTTTGATTATAACCCATATCAAACATCATCAGCTGGTGCAACTGGTCCGTTACAAATTATACCTAAATATGCTTATAAGTTTGCTGGAAGGAAAGTTTCACCTAAAGAATTAAAAACAAATATTACTTTAAATATAAAAATTAGTATGCAAATGCTAAGAGCATGGTATAATATATATCACGATTGGACTTTAGCAGCAGGAGCATATAACACAGGTCAACCAATTAGAAATGATTATGCTCTTTATGTTTCATCTAATAAAGATTATAAAAATAAATGGGTAAAATGTAACGTATATTTGGAAGATTAATAAATAAGGGGTGTATAAAAACACCCCCTTGCATATTTATTATCGACCAAAACAATAAAAATGCGATGATAAATATTACGTACATCTATCTAGTTGAAAACTGTTTCAACAATCTTAATAAAGTTTATATTGGTAAAACTACAGATTTATCAAACAGAAAAAGTAAACATAAAAAAGTATATGGTAAAGAAATTAAATTTACTATAATAGATGAAGTTAATTCCTTAGATAGAAAAGATTGGAGACCTATTGAAACAATGTGGATACAAAGTTTTATAGGGTGGGGTTTTGATGTTTTAAATACTCAAAAAGAAGGTGGTAGCGGTCCATCTTTTAGAACAGAAGAATGGAAAAAACTTCAAAGTAAAAAAATAACAGGTAGAAAACATACTGAAGAGACTAAACAAAAAATGAAAAAAAACCAACCAAAGGGCCCAAAACATTCACAAGCCCATATTGATAAATGGAGCAAACCAATCCTTCAGTTTGATAAATATGGAAATTTCATCAGGGAATTCCCATCATTATTATCAGCTGCTTCTTCTTTAAATAAAAGTAGACCCTTTATCTGGAATTGTTTAAAAGGAATAGTTAAAACTGCTGGTGGTTACATTTGGAGATACAAAAAAGATTAATTATATTAAAATGTCATGTATGTATTGCCATCATGGCAGCAAAATCTAAAAAAACAACAGTAAGTGCATCTTCACTTTACAAAGAAAAACCTAAGAGATCAAGAAAAGGCATCGTAGCAAAAACAAAAACAAGTAAAACAAAAACAAGTAAAAATTATAAAAAATTATCAGTAGGACAAGGTTAAAACATTTATGAGCAAAACAAGTAATTTACAAAGATTATCGGTTCTGAAAATTTGGTTAGAAGAACAAAAACGTAAAGGTAAAATCAAAAAACAACCAGCTTGGTTAAAGGAAATCTTAAACGAAGATTAATAAATGAAACTAGATGGAGGTGCTTTGGAATTCTTTCAAAGTCTACCTGATGATTTAATGGTTCAAATTGCTATTAATGATTGGGATGCTTTAGAAAGATTATGTGTAGCACTTTCCCTGGATGTTCAACTTATTATTGAAGACGCTGAACGAGTAAAAAAGAAAAAAGTAAAAGTAAAAAACTAATGAGTAAGTTTCAACTGGTAAATTACAATTTTGATGACCAAAGAATAGATTTTAGAATCAATCATCCTGTTAAAGACGGTTATATTATAACTAAGGATATAGATTTAGATACTACTATCTATAAAATGAAAATATGGGATGTAACTCCAGGACTATTTGCTTTCTTTATTCCAACACCAAGACATGGTTTTGATTTTCAAAGAGAGGATTTTGGTGGATTTACTTTTGAACTTATTGATGAGGGTGTTGTCTTAGAAAGACAAATCCTTCGCTTCAGATACACTAACATGTACCAATACAAACAAAACATAAATGATTTTTATCATCCTGTGTTTGTTAATTATAGGGAGTTTTTTGTTTATGATAGGTATAAAGAATTTAATTTTGAGGGCTGTAAAAATGTTATTGATGCTGGAGCTAGTGTAGGTCTATTTACTCAATACATGTTAAATAAAGGAGCTAAACAAGTAGCATCTGTTGAATGTGATGATAGAAGTATAGTAGCTTTATTTAGTAATTTTATTAGTAACCCTAAAGTTAAAATCATTGGAGTAGCATTATCAGACATTGATGGTGAAAAAGAATTATATTGGAAAGAAGATAATCCATTAGTAAACAGTTTAGATATTAATGGTAGTGAGTTTAGTATTCAAGATAATCCTAATTCTAAAACAGTTAAAACTACAACTTTAGAAACTTTAATTTCTAATTTAGAATGGGATAAAATTGATTTACTTAAAATAGATATCGAAGGTAGTGAATGGGATGTTATTAATACCACATCAGATGATACTTTTAAAAATATAGATAAAATATTATTAGAGTACCATTGGCCAAAAGGCAAACTACAGTCTATAATTTCTAGATTCCAATCATTAGGATTTAAACACATGTTTGAACCTGGTTGTGATGGAAGTGAAGAAAACGGGACAGTATTCTTTTCAAAATAATTTGGCTTCCTGAACTCCTGTTCGTATATTCATGTCATAATAAAGGTTATGGCATTACACAGAATAATTGAAACACACAAAGTAAACATTTTAGGTCAAGACATTACTTATACCAATAAGTTTCTTAAATACTCTAAAAGTACATCTTATGGTTTCAAACCATCTAAGAGTTTAGTTAGTCAAGGTGTTTATGTGTTTAGATACACTTATGAACACCATTCATTACCCCCAACATTATTTGTTTCACCTGTTTCAGGTAAGAAATTTATTGTCCCTACTTGGCAAGAGGTTCATCCACAAACTACATTATTAGATATTGAGTGGATTAGACCAGTTAAAGTAGAAGTACCTGTAGAAAAAGGAACTTGGATGTTTGAATCCTCAAGTGAAAAAGGTATATTTTACAAAGTTACTAAACAAGGTGATAAATTAACTTGCAACTGTTCAGGCTTTTATAGATGTAAAGATAGAAACAAAGGTTGTGTCCATTGCCAGAAAGTTCGTAAACAATTAAATTAATGATAACAAATAAACGTCCTAAAAAAACTAAAATCGAAATCGATTTGATGGGTCCTGAAGGTAATGCTTTTGCTCTATTAGGTATTGCTAAAGACTTATGTCACAAAACAGGCATTGAATGGGAACCAGTTAAAAATGAAATGACAAGTAGTGACTATGAAAATCTAATTAATGTTTTAGATAAACATTTTGGTGATATAATAGTCATGTACAGGTAATTTGGCTTCCTGAAGGATTGTTTGTATATTCACGGTATGGAAATAAAGGTTATAGAAAAAACAGAACGTAGAGGTAGGCCCACGGAAGTACCTGCTGTAGTATTAGAAAAATTTGAAAGAACATTCTACGAGTTTGCTAATGAGCAATATCAAAAGGATGGTCGTAAAACTACTTGGTTTTATGATAAAAGCAAAAATTCTAATGGTCCTTATAAAGTAGAAGTAACTTATCCTAAAGGCTATAAACATGAAAAATTTAAAGCAGAAAAAGGTAAAGCATATAATGGTCAACCTGTAGTAATGGTGTTCAAAACATCAGAACGTTCAAATGCTAAAACTAAAATGAAAGTATGGAATAATGAAAATATTGACTACATTATTTCAGCTCCTACATTACCAGGTGTTCCTGATAATG
>Ga0214923_10002643_pt1 | contig 23528 bp, 18 predicted proteins | sample LL1510_MetaG_FD_177993 | JGI IMG/M metagenome (GOLD analysis project Ga0214923, IMG submission 177993) | Freshwater microbial communities from Lake Lanier, Atlanta, Georgia, United States - LL-1510 | ecosystem: Environmental > Aquatic > Freshwater > Lake | place: USA: Georgia | collected...
TGCCCACCTGTTCAATCCGCCCTCTCGCAGAAGGGCAATTCGAGTGCCCATCGCCAATGCATCCTCTTGGTCGTGAGTCACATATACCATGGTAGTCTTTAGACGATTGTGAAGATGGACCAGCTCCTCTCGAATCTCAACGCGCAGCGTGGCATCGAGGTTTGAAAGGGGCTCATCGAGTAGGATTATTCGCGGCTCAAGAGCGAGAGCTCTCGCTAGAGCGACCCGTTGTTGCTGACCACCTGAAATCTCGTGTGGGAATCGGTCAGCGAAGCTTTCCATTCGAACCTGTTCGAGCGCTGTGCGCATTTTCTCGATCCGTTCGCTCCTCGGGAGCCCCTGATTCTCCAAGCCAAAGGTGATGTTTTGAGCTACCGTCATGTGGGGCCAGAGTGCATAGTTCTGAAACACCATCCCGACCCCCCGTTTTTGTGGAGGGATCTCGTTCACTATGTGCCCATCGATAGCTACACTGCCCGAATCAGGACGCTCAAGACCGGCGATGATCCGCAAGAGAGTAGACTTGCCACAGCCGGAAGGACCAAGAAGGAAAAAGAACTCGCCTGAGGAGATCTCCAGAGATAGGTCTCTAAGTACTGGAGTGGCTTCAAAAGCCTTTGTTATGCCACGTAACGAGAGGGAAGACATACACCTCGTATACCCGCGCCGGCTAGCGACATCAATAAGGAAACTTTTAGCTGGTTATCACGAATGAAACGCTTATAGTGAGGTGCAAAAGTGTGCGCTAGTGAAACTAGCAAGGCTTTTGCGGTGCATCACTATAGGTTATTGTTTTGATTCGCATCCGCGAATCGATAGCGTTTTCCAAAAGCAGGGATTTCTTTTGAAAGACGCGCTAGCAGCAGTCTCCAGACCTTCAAATGTTGAGTCGGAAGCTTTCGTGTAAAAATGAAAAGGTATGTCAGAGAGCGCCAAAAAGACGAAGAAAAAGGGACCCTTCGCACCTTGGCAACGTAGTAGTGGGCCAATCTGGTCTATATGCAGGATTCTCGAGCGGGTCCGAATTGATTTTCAATACTCCCCCGAGCGGGTTGCCGCCCTTAAGGCGCTCGCAGGGGCCCGCTACCATCCCGATGATAAGAGTTGGTCGATTCCTCTAGCTAGCCTGCCAGCTTTTAGAGAGTTGGCGGGATTTTCGGAGCGATCAGGGCTTAATGGATTGGGCCCTCTTGAGGTCCAACTATCATCCGGCGCAGAGGCCCTCACTGAGGCGCATGATGATCCATTTTCGGTCCGGGAAGAGGTGCTAGCCGCACTCGATGTAGAGGTGATCATTCGAGCCAACGTCGAGAAACGGAGAGTTCGGGTAATTCCCCGTGTTGGCTCGAGCGCTCACCGAATTTTGAAGCGTTTCCCATCTGCTTCGTACTCTAGTTTCGATCAGTCATACGTCGTGCCGGCTGAGCAGATTCCTAATCTTCTTAAGAAATACCGCGACAAGGGGATCTCATTTGCAGTTGAGCGGCAGGCTGGAATGTTGCTGTCTGGTTCTGCAGCTCTCCGAAGGGCGGTGCTTGAGCACCCGGAGCGATATTCAGCTGATGATCTCAGTCAGGCCTGTTTGGTCCCCTTCATAACCAGAGCCTCCTCCGAAGATGGATTGTTCCGACCGTGTTTTTTCACAGCCGAGCAGTTCAAACTCGCTTTTCCGGGTCATAAACGACAGACCGGGCGGGTGTTTCACCTCGATGAGAGTGGTGTGCTTCAGTTTTTTTCAAGAAGAGACTCGCTCCCGTTTACTGTCTGGATGTCGGCTGAGGTATGGAGTTTCGTTCGTGATAGACAGGCAACGCTGGCTGCCCAGCTTGAAGAGCATTCAGGGCCTCTGAGTGATGAGGCTGCGCACGTTGTGGTCGTGCCGTTGTTGTGGCGAATTGAGGAGAGCGGGCGAGGCGCCTTAGTTGTTAACCTTTCGAGCGCCGATCAGGTTCGCGATATTATTGTATCACGTTTAGGCGAAGTAGTTGGCTCTCCGTACTCGGCAGTTGGAGAGGCCTTAATACTTGAAGTGCCTGATTCGCGTCTCGTGCAATGTGTTGAAGAGTTGCGTCATCTATGCGAGGTGAATGGCTGGCCCTTGATTCCCGAAAGCGTTTCATTTTCAAAGTTGGTCAAGGACGTGGTTACTCGAAATCAGGCGCGAGAGCGATGTGCCTATTTCGCCGGGCTTGTAGACACAGTCGCCGGGTGCGTGACCGGGCTCGACCAAGAGAGTGCTGCTCGGTTGTTCCCTCATCAAAGAGTAGCTGTTGAGTGGCTACGGGATACCCCATACGCGTTCCTGGGTGATGATATGGGGTTGGGTAAAACCTTATCCGTCTTGTCGTACTACCAGACCCTGCGATCGTCAGACCACTATGATCTTTTACTCGTGGTGTGTCCGAACTCGCTCGCGCGAAATTGGCAGCGCGAAGCCTCGATGTGGTTTCCGCACCTGAGGACCACCATCATAGCGGGAGATAAGGCATCCAAGGCGTGGACCCTTCGTTTGTTGACCTCAGGCTCGGTTGAGCAGGATATCGTAGTGGTTAACTATGAGGCGGTTCGCCTGGACTATGTCGCGCCGGAGCTACATCGCTTGGCTGCTGAGCGAAAGACCCTGTTGTGTTTAGATGAGTCTCAAAGGGTTAAGAATCCGAGTGGTAAAACCTATAAGGCAATTACCGGTATCGCGCCGGCGTGTGAGCGGAGGGTCCTCTTAAGTGGAACGCCAACCCCGAAAGATATCTCAGACCTGTGGGCTCAGATGAGAATCCTGGATGGTGGAAAGCGGTTTGGTAAGAGCTACTACAAGTGGTTGTCTCAGGTCGCTGAGTTGGGAACCGAATATAGTTCCTACGCTGTTAAGAAGTTTCGAGAGGGTGAAGTGGAGGAGGCTGTATTGCGCGCGCATGAATTGATGTTGCGACGGCGCAAGGAGAAGGTCGTTAATCTCCCCCCGAAGATCTTCTCGCTCCGTGAGGTTACTCTCACTGGTTCTCAACGCGAGCGCTACGATGAGATTCGTGAGGGTTTGATGCTGCGAATGCGGGCGCTCTCAGGGGAGCAGTTTGTTAGGGAGATTACCAATATTTTAGAGGAGTATTTACGGGCTGTTCAGATCGCGTCTAATCCCCGCCTTGTGGATCCTCTGTGGCAAGGTGAGCCGGCGAAGTTTCTCGAGCTCGATGAAATAGTTGATGAAGTTGTGCGTGAACATAATCAGAAACTAGTTGTATGGACTAACTATGTCGGGAATGTTCGTGAGCTCTGCGAGCGATATAAGGAGCTCGGGGCCTCTCCTTTTTTTGGTGAGGTAGATGCAGCAGAACGGGAGAAAACTGTTCGGGTGTTTCAGGAGAGCGAGAGTCCCCGCATCCTGGTGGCGGTGCCAGCCGCAGGAGGGGTAGGGATAACGCTCACTGCAGCGCAGACCGCGGTGTATCTCGATAAAACCTGGAATGCGGAGCATTGGATGCAATCCGTCGACAGGTTGCACCGAATCGGTCAGGCTGGAACTGTCTCCATAATTTCCCTGCTGGGGTGCAAGGTGGATGAGGTTATACATTGGAACCTACGGCGGAAGGAGCGAAATCAATCAAAAGTTTTGGGGGACTTCGTGGAGCAAGACGGCGCAGGCGGATTCGGCATAAGTCGCGATGAGCTACTTGAGGCCTTGGAGTACTAGGCTCGTGCGTGCTACCCTACGGACCTATATGAGATACACACTTGTGATGATTCTAGCGAGTATAATTAGCGGATGCTCAACAGCCCGATCGACGTGCCAAGCCTGGATCGATGCGGGCGAGATCTTCTCTCCGATGTCGCGCTGCATTCGGTGTGTCGATGAGCTGGGAAGCAAGGACCTTCACACCATTCGTGGTTGTGCCTTTGGCCTCGATGCAGCATCAGTTATCGGAAGTTCCTCAGATAGCGGCAAATAGGGCGGGGTGGATGCATGACGACATCGATGACTAGTGGCCAAGCTTCGCGGGGCAGGTTTGGTTGCTTCACCTATGGGTGTCTTTTTGCGTTAGCGCTTATTGTTGTGCTTGGAGCTGGCCTTGGCTACTACTTTGTAACGAGTGTGCGCTCGGCGTACGTCGAGTATTCATCAGAGAGTGCGCCGGCCCTGCCCACCCGAGTTATCGATCCGCAGGTACGCGATTCAGCGCAGGATAAATTCCGGGCCTTGAGGGGTGCTTTTGAAGCCGGGACGGGGCTCTCGGTTGATCTCTCATCGGACGAGCTGTCAGCTTTGGTAGCCCAAGCAGGGTGGAGTGATAAAGTGGACGCGCAAATGTCCGGGGATGTTATTAGTGCCGCCTTTGCTTTTCCCCTTACTGCCCTCGGAGAGTGGCCAGCGGCTCGTCTTGTACTGGGTGGATCGGCGTCTCGTGTCTTCAACGGTCGTGTTGTTGGAACCCTCTCGCTTGCCGATGGAGTAGGACGCGCTCGCATCGATCAGCTCACACTAAACGGTAAGCCTCTAGAGGATATGGCTCGCGATTACGCCAGTAAGTGGATTACGGGTGCGCTGAACGCTAGGGACTCTGGCAAGGAGAACGAGAAGATTGAGGTACTCTCCAGGATTAAACAGCTTTCCGTGAGAGATTCTAGGCTACACATTGATGTAGCTCCACGTTGATGTAGCGCCGTCTTAACACCACTTTGTGTGTTTACAGAACAAAGTTTTGTAAATCTCTCCTCTTCAAAGAATAAGGGTGTTTTTGGCGCTTCGAGAAGGCAGGAATCACGGTCCTGGTGGCTCATCAAGCGCCCCCTTTTTCTCGACGCTCGCTATGCTCGCCGTGAAAAATCCTCGGTAACAGCCTTCATGCGCTTGCTATCCCCAATATGGCCTTTTCGTGCAATGTTCGGGCTAAGCGCGACACTACTCGTCGCTCCAAGCACTTACGCGCCCTCGAGCACCCTCCGGACGATTGAGAGCTTAATAAAACATTGTGACTAGCCAAGAAGTCTCCCCTTGGGGAAGCAATCGCAGCGAGTGTGGGCTACATCATAATGGAATACGGCCCTAGAGAAGTTCACCAAGAGAGTAACGTGAGAGATAAGACACCATCTGAATTCTGTGTTCTCAATGAGGGGGAGGATTCGCGCCTTAGTGATGTTGAGCGCCTGACCCTTATTGGCGGTGCTAGCCTCGATCGTGTCCTTGTTAAGCTTGGTAAGACTCTGTCAAACGTCACCCTCGACACATTCGCTCCGGGGCTCGATCTCGCAACTCTGCAGACTAGCTCTATCAAGCTTCAGATGTTGCGGCGAGCGGGAGAGATAGAGAAACTCTTCAATCCTACCTCGTTGCAATCAACCCCAATCGTTACTCACATTCACGGCTTTCCTCGTGGTGGTGTGTACGATCTTCAGTTCTCATCTCACTTTCCAGGTTCGGAGTGGAGTCACAATCTCGACTACGTTTCAATTGAGGAAAACACGCGCTCCTTTGTTCGGTTGTGGGAGCACGAAGAGGCAGTCAGTGATAGAATAACGATCGTTGCAATCCATGGTTGGACGATGGGCGATCAGAGAGTCAACTCGTTGGCATTTTTGCCTGGGCTCTTCTTCTCTCTGGGATGTAATGTTGCGCTTGTTGAATTACCTTTTCACGGTCGGCGTCGACCGCAGGGTATTCCTGAGACCGTTCCTCTCTTTCCCAGCGCCGATCCGATCCGAACCTGTGTGGCGATGGCACACGCTCTCCATGATCTGAGGCAGCTCCGGGGTTATCTTGCGGCGCGCGGACATGAGCGCTTTTCCTGTGTAGGAATGAGCCTGGGGGCCTATGTTGGCGCGTTGTGGGTCTCTCTCGACCAGTTGTATCGAGCGGCATTTCTCGTTCCCCTCGTGTCGATGGGAGATATGGCGATCGAGCTTCTCAATCGCACCCTCGGTAGTCCGGCAGACCCGACGTTTGTGCGAGATCTCTTTGCCGATCACTATCCTCTGCAATACCAGCCGAAAACTTCGCAGTCGTCGATCATGGTGATCGGGGGTGAGGATGATCACCTGGTGCCACGTAGTCAAATTACACTCCTGCAGAAGTACTGGCCCCATGTTATCGTTGAATGGGTCCACGGAGGGCACGGCGCTGGCACCAATCGCTCAGAGGTCTTTGATCGAATCGCGCAGTTTTTAACGAGTTCTCGCGGGGCTTCCCCACATTCCAAGGAATAATATATGTCTGAAAGCTCTGTTCTTCGCTCCTCTGATAGTCCGGCCAAGGGTTTGTTTTTAGGCGATATCAGGCTCACGCAGCTTCTTCCATTTCCAGCGCTCGCTGAGGGTGAAAAGGAGACTCTGCGGCTTGTAATTGAGTCGATCGATCGATTTATGGCGGGTCGTGATCACGACTTTCGCACCTTCGATGTACAGGGGGAGCAGCCCCACGAATATGTCGAGCAACTAAAGGAGCTCGGGCTCTTTTCGCTGATTATTCCAGAGGAGTTTTCCGGGCTCGGCCTCTCTAACTCCGGATATTCCAGAGTGCTACAGCAGACAAGCCGCTATGACGCTTCGACCTCTCTCACGATCGGAGCTCACAGCTCAATAGGGATGAAGGCGCTCCTCTTGTATGGCACACCAGAGCAGAAAGCCAAGTATCTCCCTCGACTCGCTACCGGTGAGTTAATTGCGGCTTTTTGTCTTACCGAGGCCGGTTCAGGATCGGACGCTGCATCGGTTAAGACTCACGCAGTAAAAAACAGTGACGGCTCGTGGACATTGAATGGCGAGAAGATATGGATCACTAATGGTGGCACAGCGGGTTTCTACTCGGTGTTTGCGAAGACGGAGTCGCCAGCTGGAAAGATGACAGGCTTCATCGTTGAGCGTGATTGGCCAGGGGTCTCAAGTGGACCTAAAGAAGATAAGATGGGCATTCGGGCCTCCTGCACAACCACCGTGCGTTTCGACAATGTGCGCGTTCCAGCGGATTGTGTTTTAGGGGAAGAGGGAAAGGGATTTAAGGTCGCGATGGCAGTGCTGAACAACGGCCGCACTGGTCTGGGAGGTGGGTGTGTCGGGGCGATGAAGCGCCTCATTGAGTTATCAGTGGCTCAAGCGACTCAACGAAAGCAATTCGGTAAGAGCATAGCAGAGTTTCAGCTTGTTAAGGATAAGATCGCTCTGATGACAACGCTCTGCTTCGCCTCTGAGAGTGTGGTGAGTGTTGTAGGTCACCTAATCGATTCAGGCTCTGATGATTTCTCAGTTGAGGCGGCGATGAGCAAGGTTTTTGTGTCTGAAGCGCTCTGGACGGTCGCGGATGAAGCGCTCCAGATCGCCGGCGGCAACGGGTTTATGAGGGAGTTTCCGTACGAGAGAGTGGTCCGAGACTGTCGTATAAACCGGATCTTTGAGGGGACAAATGAGATTCTGCGACTCTTTGTGGGGCTCTCGGGTGTAAAAGAGCCGGGGGAGGCGCTCGCGGATGTGGCTAGGAGCGTCAAAGGGATATTTAACGACCCGATAAAGGGCTTCGGTGTGCTTGGGGAATATGCTGCTAAGAAGATCGGGCAGTACACTCCGCTTGGCCGCAGTTCATGTGAGGGGATTTCGTCTTCCTTGGAGAGTGAGGCCGGCGCTCTCGCGCAGGGGGTCTCGAAGTTAGCGCAATCGGTTGAGTTTGTGTTGACACGGTATCGAAAGGGAATTATTGAGCAGCAACTGGCGACAAAGCGCTTGGCTGATGTAGCCACGGATCTTTTTGTAGGGATGAGTATTCTGGCGCGCGTGTCGACTATGATCGGCGAAAAGGGTGTTGCGGCGTGCCAGGATGAACTGCATATCGCGCGGGTGTTTTCGCACTATTCCCGGGGTAGGATATCAGCCAACTTACGCGCTCTGGTGAGGAACGCCGATAGTGAAGCACTTTCCCTGGCTGATTCCGTGCTCGCCAAAGGTGGCTACTCGTGGGACGTCTTGTAATAGCCTTCAGCGGGGAATAATCTTATCCTCGTGGGCTTTGGCCAAAAAGGTATGTATGAAAAAGATGTGGGGTGGGCGGTTCTCGGGCGCGGCTGATTCCTTCGCGGAGGAGTTTGGAGCTTCTATCCATTTTGACAAACGTCTTGCTCAGTTCGATATTCAGGGCAGTATCGCTCACGCGACGATGTTGGGGAGCACCGGCATTATAACTCCTGATGAGGCTCAGCAGATCGTCCAAGGCCTGTTAAAAGTGCGCGACCGACTCGAGAGATCAGAGCTAGAGTTTCGGGTCTCTGATGAGGATATTCACATGAATATCGAGCGCTATCTGGCCGAGGAGATCGGTGAAGTAGCAGGCAAGCTTCATACAGCCCGTAGTCGCAACGATCAGGTGGCAACAGACTTTCATCTTTTTATTCGACACGCGTTGGTTCAGACGGTCGCAGCGCTGCGTGAATTGCAACTTCAGCTTTTGGCGCAAGCCGAAGAGTGTCGTGGTGTAATTATGCCGGGCTACACCCATTTGCAGAGGGCTCAACCGGTGTACTTCTCTCATCACCTCCTCGCTTATGCCCAGATGCTTGAGCGAGATATCGGGCGCGCTCAAGATCTCTGGAAGAGGGTCAATATCTTGCCGCTTGGTGCTGGCGCGATCGCTGGCACGACGTTTCCAATTGATCGAGAGCAGGTGGCGCGACTTCTTCATTTCGATGGTGTTTACGAGAACAGCATGGATGCGGTAAGCGATCGGGATTTCGTTCTTGAATACCTCTCCCTAGCATCTCTGTGTATGATGCATCTTTCGCGTTTGTGCGAGGAGATCGTGATCTGGACTACCGGAGAGTTTGGATACATCGAGCTCGATGATTCGCTCTCGACTGGAAGCAGTATGATGCCACAGAAGAAAAACGCCGATTTCGCGGAGCTTGTGCGTGGTAAGACCGGACGTGTCTATGGCTCATTAGTGGGACTGCTCACAACGATGAAAGGGCTACCGTTGGCGTATAACAAGGATATGCAAGAGGACAAGGAGGGTGCATTTGACGCCGTCGATACAGTTCTAGGCTCTCTTGTGGTGGTTGCGGCTATGGTGCGGACATGGAAAGTTCGGCGTGAAGCGATGCGACATAGCGCCGAGGGAGGCTTTACCAATGCCACTGACGCGGCTGATTATCTCGCCAGGAAAGGTCTGCCGTTCCGAGCTGCGCATGAAGTGGCAGGAAAGATTGTGCGTCACTGCATCGAGACTGGGAAGAATCTCTTAGATCTTAGTCTTGAGGAATATAAGAGCTTTTCGCCGCTCTTTGGGGAGGATATCTTTGCGGCTCTCTCGCTTGAGAACGTAGTCGATCGCCGCAACTCGCACGGAGGAACGGGACGCCAATCAATCGATCACCAGATCTCTCTTGTTCGGCAGATGGCCCAGTCTAGTGGCGCATGGGTATCAGAGCGGAGTAAGCCTAATTAGTCTCCCGACTAATCGGAGTAAGCCTCGATTGATGCAGTAGATCGACGTCCAACTGACCATAACCCCAGCTATTTCTCTCAGAGACCGCGCGCGTAGAGAGACGAGTAATTTATGATTTTTAATCATACCGGAATTGATAGATTATTCAGCTGGTTGTAGCTATTTGCCACCTAGTCTTGATGAATTCAGTGCGAGTATTTTCTGATTTGAAAACATAAAAATCTAGTCATCTAACAGCAGGAAAGAGGCTTTACTGCTCGCAAAGGCCTGAAATTACTATTTAAACTCTCTGTTTTCAAATCATAAGAAAAGCGCAAAGCTTTGCGCGCGGTCTCTGAGATGAATATGAGGATAAATATGAGGGAGATAGTGCGCCACCCGCTCTGTGAATTCTGGAGTGAGTAGGCAGGAGAGGTGAGCGGCGGTAAAACAACTAGTGTAGCCACTATCTCGATTACGGATTTTCTCTTTTGCCCGGCTTCTTGGCCTTGAGGTGCATTTGCAAATAGCGATTGAGCTCTGCTCTAACCACAGGCTTTGCGAATGGATCAGGAATTAATTCATGGATCTCGCCCCTTAGGGCGACTGCTGGGCGATTAATGCTAGTAACGGGGTGACTGTCGAGTGTCTTTAAAAATCGAGTGGGCGCCAAGAGCCTCTGGTTATGCGGGCGGATCTCGGCTAACGAGACGAGGCCACCCACTGCACCGGAGTTAACTTCCAATACAAATACTTCCCTATCGGCGGCAATGATGATGTCGATTCCGAGATAATTCGCTCTTAACGCGCGAGCAATCGCCAGACCAGTGGTATTCACGCGCTCAATGATCTCGCGTCTTTCCTCTGGAGAGAGCCTAGCTCGCTCAAGAACCTGGTCTACCTCCTCAATATGAGCACCCTTGGCCTTGTTGACTACGCATCCCCACTCAATAACTCGCGCCTCCGAGTCAATTATTCCATTCATCCCGACAAGTAATCTGATATTCCAATCCTCACGATGCCCTCTCGTCGAGAAAACCGGGTAGCTTGGAATTCGCTCGTCGATAATCACGGCCGGAGCGTCCGCGGCAAGATTCCTCGTTATAGTTCTCTTGATCGCACCCGTGTCGGTGCTACGGTGAAAGGTTACCCCCGTCCCATGACTTCCAGAGGTGGGTTTTACAACAACCTCACCTATCTCGTGCTGTGCAACGAATCTGAGGAGGCCGGACATCCATTGATCTTGCGGAGTATCGACGTCAATAATAAAAGATGCCGGGGACTGGATCCCCAGGTCCGAAAGTAGTTTTTTTGTTAAGGCCTTGTTTCTCCCAGTATCAAAGGCGCGCTGGTCATTGAGAAAAGGAATTCCAAATTTTTCCGCAGTCTGCAAGAGCGCATTTTCCTTGCCCGAGAATGTACCAACAAGGTCTATTGGGACCGGAACTGCAAACTTGCCCTCCTGCCAGCCGCCATCAGCTGATACGACGATACCACGTCGAGTAAATAAGCGGCAGCCATCTTGGGTCTCTTTCACATAAGCCGCACCCAAACAATTGGGGGGTATAAAAAGCGTATTATAGGAGAACTCTCCGATTTTCCGCATATGAGCAGCAGCCATAGCAACCAGTACCATCTCCTTATTTGGGTTTGAAAGAGTAAATCCAAGGGTGGGACGATCGGCGGGTAAGTGCATTCTTAGTTGTGCTTCGCTAAAAATCTCAGGACGACTCGGAATTAGATTCCTGTGTCCTGGTATCAACTGCCGAAGTAACAGCTCGCTTCCCAAAAATGCACGCTGAGTAACGAATGATTGGAAACCGGAGCAGTTGCGAGCATCTAGCTTCAAGTGCTCCCGGGCTGTCACAGGTCTCAGATCTCTCATCGCCTCAGGGGTAGATGGCGGGTCAGACCTCGGAAATTGCTCAGGGTGAGGATAAGGGGAGTTCATGTAAAGCACTCAAACAAAGCCTATGAACAATTTATCACTGCCCTAGAGATTATGACGAAGAGCGCTGTGAGTAGCGAGTTACTTTTCGATTAGGAAGCTGAATACACACCGGGTTCAATTTACAAGATCCTAACTCCCCGTTCCTTTCTTCTCCTGTTATCTTATGAGATCATGCTTGCCTGCGAGTTGCAAGCAACTGGAGCCCAATCCGAGCATCTTTCACGGCGAGCATGGCGAGCCTCGTGAAAAATGGGCGATGATAATGCAGTCCATGGGGAAAGGAAGCAATCCGCAGGTTAGTAAATTTGAGGTAGGAGCAGTGACACAACAACGAATTCTCTATGCTGTACAGGGTACTGGGAACGGTCATTTGGCGCGGGCTAATGAGGTTATTTCCCACTTGCAGCAGTATGGAGAGGTCGATGTTCTTGTCTCTGGCACTCAAAGTGAGCTTGCAATGCCTGTAAGGCCCACGTATCGATTGGATGGATTGAGTTTTGTCTTTGGTAAAGATGGCGGAATAAACTTCAGGGAAACTTTTCTAAAAACGGTCCTTCCTCAGGTTCGCTTACGAGCTCTTCGGGAGCTCCTATCTATTCCTGTTGAGAAATACTCGTGGGTGCTTCATGATTTTGAGCCGATTACGGCTTGGGCTGCTAACTTCGCCAGAGTTCCTGCGGCGCAACTTAGTCATCAAGCTGCCTTCCTAAGTCCTGAGGTCCCGCGTGCTGAGACAGGCTCGTTTCTTACGGAACTTATTTTCCGATATGCGGCTCCGAGTAATTTGCATGTCGGATTGCACTACCAGAACTATTCGTCAACCGTCAAAACGCCTATCATCCGCAAGGCAATTCGCGAGCTACACGCAACTCAAGAGGGGCACTATGTTGTATATCTTCCGGCATACTCTGATGAGATTATAGTAAGAATTCTGAAGCGATTTCCGGGCATAGATTGGTTCGTATTTAACAAGCATCATAACGAGCGTTACACCGAACAGAACGTCTGTGTGATGCCCGTGTCAGAGAGAGAATTTTTGCCTTTATTTGCCTCATCTACTGGTCTAATAACGGCGGCGGGCTTTCAGGCGACCTCGGAGGCTATTTTTCTGGGCAAGAAACTGCTGGCTATCCCGCAGCGCAACCAATTTGAGCAGCAATCGAATGCGCGAGCGCTTTCTCTTATGGGAGTACCTACTCTACCCGAGTTTTCTGAACGCTTCGAAGGCCTACTCGATGATTGGATAGTACATTCTACGCCTTTACATCTTGAATTTCCGGATCAGACTGAGGATATTATTAAAGAGATTGTCGCCCGAATGGAGCCGCAAGCTTTAGGCCAATAGACCCGTAAGTCTCTCGATCGCCTGGTCGGTGATCGCAGGCACATCATGGCTTGCAGAGACTCGCTTGCGCGAGCCGGTTGGTGTGCAACGAAGCTTGGAGCAAGCCGAAAAACCCCCATTGACGCAGGCTTTCCGGAGGTCTCGAGGTGAAGCTGGGTCGTGAGGAATCACATGGCTAGGACGCCGGAGGGTGGACGGTTACACAAGACGAGCGTTCAGCGGATTTTGGGTTGCAGTTGGCTTAGAATAAATTTAGCTGCGACCTCATACGCCAATCTGGTTCGCCAAAGATGAGGACACCGATTTCATTTATTACCGGACGAATTATATCCTTGACGGCTTCCTCTAAGGGTGCCGTCCGACTAATAGTCTCAACGAAACGTTGTAAGTCTTTAACAGTTCTATCTAGCTTTCCAATTCGGCTTTTTACGTTGTCAGGTGCCATCTCCATCAATGTATCAAAATCCATATTTTCAGATAGGCACTTGCGTAGATGCTCCGTGTAGGTTGGTAACCCAACGATTATTGAAATCACCTTACAGACTTTATCGTGAGGTGTTCCGGGAACCATCTCAGGCGGCCAGTTAACGTACGCTTGTAGGAAGATAAATCGATTAAAATAGTCCTGGCACATCCCAGTATAGCTGTGAATCTGCAGTGTCGCTGCACGTTGGGGGCAATCTTCGACATTTAAAGGCACTGCTTGTGCGCCTGATTCTTGGCTAATCCGATAAGCAGGGGTTGCTCCACGAAGCTCCTCCCAAGCGGGGCGCGCTCCAATCGGGGAAGACTTTTTGTGGAGCCCAGGGGGAACAGCGTGTGGTGGTATGCCAACCATAATCCAAAGCTTATCACGGCATCAAAATTTAGGAGCAACTTTTTAATAACTGATATTGCTGACCAAAAATATTACCTAAATTTGGTGATCGCAGCTCTTCGCTAAGTTCGTTCACTGACAGTTACCGCTCACCAAAAACGAAAATTTAGGCATAAGAGAGTCTGTAAAAAGTCATAGATTAAAGTAAGTTGGAAAAAAGTATGGTTGGGCAGGAAAGCTTGCGGAGAGCGAGCTGCTCTAACACCCACAGGAGTCATTGGCATGTCCCCTCTATCTCTGCCCTCTATTTTTCTCAGAGACCGCGCGCATTAAGGCACGACTAATTTATGATTTTTAATCATCCCGGAATTGATAGATTATTCAGCTGGTTGTAGCTATTTGCCACCTAGTCTTGATGAATTCAGTGCGAGTATTTTCTGATTTGAAAACATAAAAATCTAGTCATCTAACAGCAGGAAAGCGGCTTTACTGCTCGCAAAGGGTTTAAATTGCTATTTAAGCTCTCTGTTTTCAAATCATAACGAAGATCGCGGAGCTTTGCGCGCGGTCTCTGAGAGAAAGCAGGTTCGGAAAAGCAGGATCAGCAGGATTCCATCTTTTTTCGGTGGTAGCACAACCGGGCGATAGCGTGCCATATCATGGAGGAATGGGGTTATCAGAAATTTATCGCGATATGCAGGCCACCAGGCAACCGGAGACTCCGGCCGCTTCGCGCTTGTCGCATATGCCGAAGCTGGAACGAATCGAGGGGGCGTTGCGATATCTGATTCCTGGAGCGGAGATATACGTTGATACTGCCGGTGAGGTCCACCGGTCAAAGAAACCTTTTTTGAACGGGGGGCGATTCGCATTGGCAACGTTTCGGGCTGAGGAATCAGGTGTCTTTACGGTCTACCGAGGAATTCCGCCTCGTTTTAATACGTACTGCCAGTCGGGTAATAATTCTGCTGATTCACATATCTCGCCTGCCGGTGAGTTGCCCCTTCAGTACAGCACTACCATGCGCTCGGGGGATATAATTAGGATGGGAAAGGACTTTAGCTTCACAATCCCACGCACAAGGTGCTCCGAGATCAAGACGGGACCCGATGCGCTTTCGGAGAGAGTCGCTAATGCATCCGTTGGTGATTTTGTTCCGCTCGGGCGATCTGCGGCAGCGGGGCGCGTTGGCATCCCGTCTTCGGTTAGTCGAGTTCACGTAACGGTGGAGATCCTCTCCTCAACTAAGGGACCGGATGGAAAACTCGATATAAGGCTAAGGGTGTTTCCTGGAATCCTCGGCTCGGAGCCAATTTTTCTACAACGTAGCGCAGAGGATTTAGAGGAGGTGACAGGTGCAACCCGCGCTGCTTCAGGCGCCACGGCTGTTCTGGGCGCACTTGGTGTCGTTACTCTTCCGCACCCAGAAAACTCGCTGGGGGACTTAGCAGATCGCCTCTCAGTCTGTTTTAGCCGACACGATTTAAAAGGAGCCGACCAATTACTCAACTCCATTGCTCCAGGGGTAGTGGTACGCCCCTTTTCACAGGCTGCTTGTAGAGAAGATCGCGTGCCTATCGGGGAGTGCGAGCTCGACCTCCAGCTACGAGCGCTGCGCGTGTACATCACAAAAGGGCTCCATCTCATTCGAGACAACAAGCATGAAGATGCTGTGGAACATTTTAAGAAAAGCGGGGCCCTTGAGACACTTGGCTATCGCTTCGAGGAGAATCATGCCTACCAGCTTAATGTCTTAACAGGTGACGCGGTCATCGATCTCGTTCGGAGAGTTGCCTCTGACTCCTGGTTTAAGATCAACGAGAGAGTCGTATATCCCTCGTTCGGCATGCTAAAGGAGGGTTTAAAGCCACAGAGCGAAGCGGAGTGCGAACTTCTTCGTCATTTCAACAAGGAAGTGGCGCTGCTTTTCGCTGAAGAATATACGCACGCGCTTCAGGATGCTAAGGGAGGTTTGGTATCGCGAAAGGCCATTTTACTCAGAGGGCATCAACACGAGGCGGATGTCGCGCTCTTTTTTGCCGAGTGCGGAGTTGGATTATCAAATGATTTCTGGATGGCTCGTTACCCGGAGCGTAGGGAAGCGATGATTCGAGCTCACGGTCTACAGAGTGAGGAAGAAGCCCATATGATGACAAACTTGATTAAAGAGACTCCTTTGGGTGGTTCCTTCATGATTGGAGGCGATATCCAGCAGGCCTATCCCGGCACAGTTGGACTATCGATCTCAAACGATCCAGCTCCGCGTTTAACGGACGAAGAGAATCAGGTACGTAGGAGAGCTCGTGCGGAGCTCATGCCCGCGGAGGCTAAGATCATAAAATGCAGCGATGGGTCATTTGCAGTGTGCCCAGCGATAACGGGAGTTGTGAGTCATGTGTATGTGCCAGATGAGGCCGGCTACTATCAACCCCTTGAGCGTGGGCGCACGCTAACTCCAGGCACTCCCATCTACCTGGGGCGAGGTTTTAGATTTGAGCTTACGTGAGGCGTTGAGGTAGGCAGTCACGAAGCGAATTGGTTGGTGCTATCCGGGCCTACCCTACAGCTTCTTGCGAGCGGCGTCCCGCTCCAGCGACCTGACCTGAGATATCCTGAAGTTTTACGCGAAAGCTCTGGGCAACGGTGTTGCTACGGGAGCTATCCCAGCCGGACAGAGCCAGTTCCTCCTCGTAGGCACTCGAAAAATCGAGGTAGTACTGAACAAGTTCCTCATCCGCCGCGATGGTCATGCTACCACTGCGTGGCATCATGGGGATCTCTTTAACGTGAAAGAGGTCTCGTGTTGAGATGAGGCTGCTAAAATAGACCCAGGCGTCACGAGTGAGGAGCTGGGCTATCTTCTCCTCATCCTTGGTAAGTCGAATACAAAACGAAGTGGTTGCCATAAAGCAGTTACTCTACACGGAACCGATGGCTCCTATACGTATGATGTCTCAAAGAGCGGAAACGCTTCGAGGTCAAGCTACTGCACAGGGCTCTGGGTAGGTGCTGTATCAAGTACCTGATTGTCGACAGACCTAACACCCGGAATCCTCTCAATTGCCTCAAGAAGAGCCCCGGTTTCGTGAGGTTTGAGGACGCCGCGTAGAGTTACCCGTCCCTGATGCACGGCTATATCTACAGCATGCGGTGAGGGTATGCTTCGACCGATTGTTGAACGTATCCTATCACTCAACTTTCTATCACTTACGGTGCCCGGTTCAGTCATGGTGTGGGCGATGCCCGAAGCGACCCCTTGGATGCGATTACGAAGATGGCGGATGGTCTTTCCGGCTAAGACACCTGAGCGTCTTACAGCGCTCCAGGCCTTATTTTTCGCCACCGCTCGGCGCCGATTGCCTTGTTGTTGATCCAAGAGGTATGTAGCGCCACCTCCAATTACTAACCCTGCAAAGAACAATAGAAAGGGATTAGCCATCGATGATCTATACCGACCCTCTGCTCGAAAATCCTCTGGTGTCATAATTGCTCCTATTCTGGATAGACGACTAGTCTGGATTTCTCGCGAACCTCGCTGCAAATCCACCTCGCCTCAATCTGGTTCAGAGGATTCGACTTGTCGCTTGTTACAACGAAGCTTAAGGATGGCGTCCCCCTATGCCTATGACTTCCAGCAGCGTAAGCGAAGCCATAAGCGCGCGCAGAGAAGACGAGGTACAGTTTCACTCTACACGTACAGGGAGGAGTTATGACGGAAGCGACCGGATATCGAGGTGAAAGCAAAGCAGTATGCGTTAAAGCAACCAGTGGAGTAAGTAAGATTATTGAAATAAGTGGCGAGTCCGAAAAGAGTTGGGATGATGCCGCTCAGCTGTGTCTGGCTGAAGCTGTCAGGACGATACGAAACATCACATCGCTCAGTGTAGAAGATTTCACCGCTATCGTCAGAGAGGACGCGATTAAGCTCTTTAAGGTGCGTTGCAAAGTTGCCTTCTCAATCGACGACTCTCTAAGAGCTCACTAATCTAAATTTTTCACTAAGCTCGCTATGCTCGCCTAGAAAAATTTTCGGTAACAGGCCAAAAATCGCTTGTTATCTACTCGCCTACAGTTTGCGTCGGTCCCGTACCGCCCACACAAACTGTAGACTACAAATTTCTACCCTGGGCTTAGGAATTTGCACGTGACTCCATGCATGTGCCGTCCCGAAAATGGTCCTTTCGTGCCATGTTCGGGCTAAGAGGTTAGCGCTAGCTGAGCGCTTCACCCTGCGGCAGCTTCAATAAAATAACCGAAACGGGTAAAGTCAAAATCAAACGTACAGCCGAGCGCCTCGATTACAAATCGGACATCGTCGGGACCAACTGCGTATCGGTCGAGCATACTGGGATCGCTCTGACGCGACACATCGAATTGGTCGATAAAGCTCTCAAGGGAGAAGTTCTCTATAACCACTACATCAAGTAGCTCCTCTGTTACGCCGTCGTATACGGTCAGGCTGTGGTAGATCTCTTTGTTCATGGGACAAAAGCCATTAAAATCATACTGTGTTATGAGTGTTTGATTGGCGTCAAGGTGATGTCTTCTCACCTTAGTTATAAACTCCTACGGGCTGTCTTCCACAACGGCGCGTCATTTACTAGCATAGCACCATGCAGGCCGCAGGGCGACATTCGCGTATCCTTTCATCGATTGATCCGTGGCTCAGCCCCTATCAGGGTGCGATTGACCACCGCCAGAGGTTGGCGGAGGCTCAGGAGCGTCGACTTGTAGGAGATGATGGATCCCTTGCTGCCTTCGCCTCTGGCCATGAGTACTTCGGCCTTCATCTATGTGATGGCGCCTGGATTCTTCGTGAACGAGCCCCGAACGCTACTGGTATAACTCTCGTGGGGGATTTTTGCTCGTGGACTCCTCGCCCGGAGTATGAGTGTGCCCGTCGCGATCACGGTACCTGGGAGCTCGTGCTCCCAGCGAGTGCGCTCAAGCACGGTCAGCACTACAAGTTACTCGTTAGATGGATAGAAAATGATCGCGAGGTGCAGGGCGAGAGAATTCCATCCTTTTGTCGGCGGGCCGTGCAGGATCCCACAACGCACGTATTTAGTGCCCAGGTATGGAATCCCGAGATACCGTATAGGTGGAAGCACCCCTCCTTTAGAGTTCCGAAGCGGGCCCCTCGAATCTATGAGGCACATATTGGCATGGCCCAGGAGGAGCCGCGAGTCGGAAGCTTCAGTGAATTCACACAAGAGATCCTGCCGCGCATCGCCGCAGCCGGGTACAACACGATTCAATTAATGGCTGTACAGGAGCACCCCTATTACGGCTCTTTTGGTTATCAGGTCTCTAATTTCTTCGCTCCCTCGTCTCGCTTTGGCACTCCGGAGGATCTGATGAGGTTAGTTGATGCAGCTCACGGTTTTGGTATCGCGGTCATTATTGATCTCGTTCACTCACATGCCGTGAAGAATGAAGTAGAAGGAATCAGTAGGATTGATGGCTCGTACACCCTTTATTTTCACGAGGGGCCACGTGGAGAGCACCCGGCGTGGAATACCCGATTGTTTGATTACGGAAAGCCGGAGACGCTTCACTTCTTACTTTCGAACTGTCGATACTGGCTCGACGCGTTTAAGTTTGATGGTTTTCGTTTCGACGGTGTGACGAGCATGATCTATCGCGATCATGGCTTAGGGGCGAGCGTCGCTTCCTATGAGCACTATTTTTGCCCGAACGTGGACGAGGACGCAGTAGCGTATTTAAACCTTGCCAACCGGTTGATTCACCAGCTGAGGCCTGACGCCATCACAGTGGCTGAGGAGGTTAGTGGGATGCCGGGGATCGCCGCCCCCGTCGAGGACCAAGGTGCTGGATTTGATTATCGTCTCGCGATGGGTGTTCCTGACTATTGGATAAAAATCCTCAAGCACTCACGCGACGAGGAGTGGAACGTAGCCGAGATCTGGCGTGAGCTTTCGTCTCGTAGAGTAGAGGAAAAGACGATCGGTTACTGTGAATCCCATGACCAGGCTCTTGTTGGTGATAAGTCAATCATGTTTTGGCTTGCCGATCAGGAGATGTATTGGAAGATGCGAGTGGGAGATGAGAGCTTGGTGATCGATCGAGCGATAGCTTTGCACAAGATTATCAGGTTGCTGACCTTTTCCACCGCCGGAGGTGGTTATTTAACCTTTATGGGAAATGAGTTTGGTCACCCCGAATGGGTTGATTTTCCTCGCGAGGGTAATGGGTGGTCGTATCACTACGCCCGGCGGCAGTGGAGCCTCAGGGATTCGGACATGCTGCGTTACCGATTTCTGGCAGAATTTGATCGCGCCATGATGGAGATTGATCAGACTATAGGGGTGCTTGGGCACCCGCTACCACCTACTTGCCACGAACACGTCGATGATAAGATTTTAGCCTTCTCGCGTGGAGAGCTTCTATTTGTTTTTAATCTTGATCCGACACGTTCCTATAGCGATCGGCTGATAGGTGCGAGCGAGGGAACCTACCAAATAGTTCTTGATAGTGATGACTGTCGCTTCGGTGGTTTCGATCGGATCAACCGCGAGATTCGATATCAAAGCACCGGTGCGGAGAGAGGTATTCGGCTCTACCTTCCAACACGCACCGGCATAGTGCTCCGAAGGATGTAAGACGTCACTCTGCTACAATGCTCAGAGCCGCTGCTCTTCCAGCCTGCAGAGCGCCATTGTGAGAACCATAGGAGAGGTAGTCTCCGGCAAAGACAATTCCATCTCTCGTCAGTGAGCCCTGGGTTAGACGTGGGCGCGCTGGGAGGGCGTTGTCTATTCGAAAAGTTCGAATATGTTCCCAGTTTGCAGCTGATGGTCCAAACCAGTCGTGTAACTGCTTTCGAACCTCTGGAAGAAGTAATTCATTTGGTCGACGTGCTTGATCACCAACAATGGAGACCGAGATGAGGGCGGTGCCGACGGGAGAGTAGCTCTTCTGAACATTTGTGAGCACGGCGAGATTGTTTATCGGACCACGACTATCTCCGCTTATCGTCAGAATCGGCTCGGAATAGGGCGCACGATCCGCAAGAAAATAGATCGTCGCGGTCCCTAAGAGTGGAGTAGTTTGTTCAGGCCCACCGAGGGCGGCAGCGCTCAATGCATCAACGGCGCAGATTACGTGCCGAGCGCGTATCTCCTCACCTGTAGCCAGGATAACTCTATCGGAGCGCAGGTGAGTGACAGTAGAGCTTAGCAGAATATGTTGGCGACCAAGCGAAGCTGCTAGGTGATTAGGTAGAGCCTGCATACCTGCCGCAGGAAGCGTAGCCCTTCCGCGGGCAAAGGTGCGAAGGTAGAACGTGGCGAGACCAGCATCGCTCGAAAGGTTTGGATCCAAAAGCACCCCGCGCAGAAAGGGATTAAGAAAAGCCGAGCGAAAGAGGGGTGAGAAGCGCCATTGGTCCAACGCCTCGGCGCAGCTTCGGTGTTGCGCCCGCGCGAAGCTCCAGGGGAGCCCGAATGTGAAACAACCGAGCCGCGTTAGGTCCATGAGGCTAGCGATCGGGGTGCGCAAAGTTTTGAAAACTGAGCTCGGATGGCGCACCGGATCGAGGATGTCGTACTGCTCGCCATTCATCCGCACCCTGGCACCAGCAAGGAATGGAGCGAGTTGAAGAGGTTCCAGAGAGGGGAGTCCAAGCAGTTCAGGGTACGCTGAAAGAATAACTTGAAATCCGTGATCGAGCAGGCAGCCTCGCTCTAAGGAAGTGCGAATTCGGCCACCGACTTCGTTCTCGCGCTCCACTACGAGAACCGAGAGACCAGCGCGGACCACCTCAAGGGCAGCGCGAAGACCAGTAAGTCCCGCGCCTATAACAACCACATCAGCATCGTTCATGGTGAGTCATAGAGAGATACACAATACTCACTAGACTATTGTAACCTGCGGTGTGTGAGAATAGCGGCAATTAGGGGTTAGGTCTGCAGGGACGGGGAGGTTATCCAAGGAGGGCTCATAACAGGCTCCGTCAGAGAACGGCTACAGGCCCCAAATAACTACGATAAAGCGCTCAAGTGTCCACCATTGTAGTAGCGAGCGCTGCACTATCGGGGCATATCCGACCGGGAGTATATCCGGCATGACAAATAGCAACAGACAAGGTACATGTAGGTCCGCATGACTACCGAAACACCTTTTTTTCAGGGGACTCAGCAATTATTGGGGGAGCAGCACTTTGCCAAAGTAGCAGGGGCATCGGTGTGCGTTGTCGGTTTGGGGGGAGTTGGCTCTTGGAGCGTTGAGGCGCTGGCTCGAAGTGGAGTAGGGGCGCTTACCCTTGTCGATCTCGATGAGGTCTGTCAAACAAATATCAATCGACAGGTGCATGCGCTTGTTGAGACCATCGGTCGGTCCAAGGCAGACCTTCTCGCTGACCGAATTCGATCAATTAATCCTCAATGCCGAGTAACCGTACAGAGAAAGTTTTTCTCACTCTCGACCGCGGATGCGCTGCTCTCTGAATCATTTGATGTTGTACTCGATACGATAGATCGAAACGAGAATAAAACTCACCTTATCGGAGAGTGTGCGAAGCGAAGACTTCGAATCGTAACGGTGGGAGCTGGCGGCGATCGACGTAATGCCTTTAACGCCACCGTGACTGATCTAGCTCGAACAATTCACGATCCACTTCTGCAGATCGTGCGTAAACAGCTCCGCCAGCAATATGGGTTCCCTAAAGGTGAGCGGAGCAAATTTTACATTACGTGCATCTACATTCCGCGTCAGAGGGGAGCTCATGAGAGACAACAGACACGCGAGGGGGAATGTGTTGCAACTCAAGGACGTCGAAGCTGTAATGATGGTATGGGGAGCGCCGTTTATGTAACCGGAACCTTGGGTTTTCTAGCAGCGGGCGAGGTGATTCGTATTCTTGGTGAGGATCCGCACGGGGATCTGTATCCCTGGTTCAAGGGTGCAGCGCCTCCGGAGGTGAGCGATCGTCTTGAAACTGTTAGATAGTAAATGGTCGAGAATTTAAAGGATGAGGGAGAGAAACCCCTACGCCATTCCTATGGCGTAGGGGTCTTCAGGCATTCCAACGACTGTTGCTACGAGCGAGTCATCACTGTAATGCAGCGTTTAAGTGCGGGTGATCCCCGTTAATCCTGTGCCAAGAGTTTTAACAGCTCTGAAATGATACTGGTCAGACGGGCGAAAACCGTTAGCTCAGAGCTGCCAGCCGCGGATATACCGGAACCGACCTGTGCAGCACCTGGCCCCGGAGTAGGCCTTGGAGTAGCGATAGGAGTAGGAGTTCGAGTAGGAGTAACAGTAGGTCGTGGCGTTGGGGTGGTGAGTGTCACCCACGGAGTCGGCCTCGGCTCAACTGGAAGAGTAATGATCGGCGTCGGTTGAGCGGCTGCCGTCGGCAGGTCCCCGCAACCAAGTATCTCGAGCACTACATAGTTGCCGTTAGCTAGCCGTGTGCCTCTGAAGGAGAGCTCCATCTTACCTGAGAGATTTCCTGCTATCCTCATCCCCTGAAGTCTATCAAGGCACACACTCTGAACCATTGTGAGCGATTGGATTCGGCGGGGAAGCACAAAGTTAAGTTGTGATACCTGATCAGTTATTGCGAAGGAGCCGTTAGATGAGAGCGAGTATCGATCTCCCGCTGTCAATGCGATCATACGCACTCCTCGATGAGACACAGGTTGGGGACTGGCATTGTAGTCTGCAGTTCCAAGGCTGGTAACCTTAGAGAGTACAACGCGAGTCACCTCTCCGTCGGACCCACCAGATCGGGCCCCGGTAATCGATCTGCCGCCGATAGCCGAGGCGCTTTCCACCTGCTCGCCACGAATCGCCTGGGCCTGGCTGTCTGAGACCCCAAGCGTTACTACCAGAGCTAAAAAACCGAATCGAAGTGAATTTTTCATACAACCCCCAAATAGTTTGGTGTCCGTCCTCTAGCCGACAGGTTTTCTTTTCCAATTCATCGGCAGGAGGCTGACCGGGGTATCGTCTGAAGCGACGTTAACCCTAACGAGCACATCGGAGAGCCACTCCC
>Ga0214923_10002644_pt1 | contig 23519 bp, 34 predicted proteins | sample LL1510_MetaG_FD_177993 | JGI IMG/M metagenome (GOLD analysis project Ga0214923, IMG submission 177993) | Freshwater microbial communities from Lake Lanier, Atlanta, Georgia, United States - LL-1510 | ecosystem: Environmental > Aquatic > Freshwater > Lake | place: USA: Georgia | collected...
GTTTCTAAACGATATGAGACTGATTATGAACTATGATCAAAGTTCTCAATACGTTGATAATAAGTTAATCCGTACCGAGAACACTCATCTCATCGGACCATAAAGGGGGAGGATTAACCCCCCCCCCAGATAATCAGTCTTCTGCAAGTTTAGCAAAGTAACTGAGTGCATCATCTTCACTCTCATCATCTTCAGCAACCACAGTGGCGGGACGAGTGGGTTTGAGGTTACTAAGTTCTTCACGAAGATCTTCATCCAGATCCTTCACATGACCACGGGTGTTATCTTCATCGAGATCTTCAGGATCCTGATAGCGAGGAGTGCCTTTAGCACCAAGAACATAGTCAAGACGCTTCTTCAGTTCATCATAGGTCTTAAACTGGTCGGTAGCAACAAGTTCGGCAAGTGAATACTGCTTCTTCCACACTGTTTCCATTGCGTCATCGTCATCCAGTAGAGCACCTTGTGCAGCAAACTCACTGGAATCATAGTTACGATAACCAGCAACATTCTTTGCCTTCAGTTTGAAGTTGGCACCTTGCCAGAAGTCAAATGGATCGATTGCTTGTTCATCTTCAAACTCGGGTTGCATTGCAGCAGTCAGTTTATCAAAGATTTTTTTACCGTATTTGAACAAAAAGACTTTACCTTCATTGGCAGGATTAGCGGGGTCCTTGACCACATAGATGTTGCTCACATAAGTCAGTTTACGCTTCTGCTTACGGGCAACTTCTTTACCAGCATCGGTGCCGTTGTTCCAGAGTTCGGAGTTCAGTTCTGAAACAGGATCTTTCTGACCCAGAGTGGTGAGACTGTTCTCAATATACCAACCACCAGAACCTTGAAATGCGTGACTATAAAGTTTTACGAATGGTAGGTCTTCACCGTTAGGAGCAGGAAGGAAACGAATGACGGCATAACCGTTGCCGCTCTTATCGCATTCGAGTTTCCATACACGATCATCGCCAGATGATGTGTTGTTATTCATTTTTTCAACTTCCTTGACCAGTTTTGCAGTCAGGGAACCAAGTTTGGATTGTTTTTTAAGATCAGAAAAGGACATTTGGATTACCTCGGATAGTTTGGATTCGGGAGATTACTCGGATATTATAGCAAAGATACTCTCATCGGTCAACGTATTGTTTGAGAGATTCAATTGTTTTATTCATACTATTAAACAAGATACTCATATCAGTTTCTGGTGGAAATCCCATCAGAACAACAGATTTGCGAAGATTCTCTTTCATCTCAATCGCTTGGGGGTCATCGGAAAGAGACAAACGTGTATACATTACACATTGTTTTTCAAGGAGCACTTGTAGTTTTTTAATATGTTCCAATTTTGTTTCACGGTCCATCATACCAAAAGAAAGAATACTTCCGTAAATCTCCTCTTGCAACTTATTGATTTCTTTCAGCTCTTCTTGAATAATATCAGAATCAAAAAATCTACTCATTGATTATTTCCCGTAAAATCTTTTTGTAATGGAACTTATCGATATTTATGAATGGTGAATACTTTTTGATTTTTAAACTTACTGTCTCCCACACTGGATCCAAAAGTTTCTTATCAAAATCTTCTGCAAAAGAAAAGATTCTGTTGTAGATTACGAAAGTTTCTAGCGATAATTTCCCGCTTAGAAACTTTTTGAGAACTGGTGGGTGTCCTTTGGAACATCCCAATACATCTTCTAATTTTTTCTCCAAGAACAATTCGCTGCTTTGTTCTTTGAACAAGTAAGTCAAACTCTGTTGGCGTCTCATCCATTCTTGATAGGTTCTTTCGCCAGAATTGATAATTTCGCCAATCCATAAGTTACTTGGGGAATCTGCTGCTACAAAGTTTGATACTAAAAAATCTACGACTTCTTTGTCGCCATATTTCCTCGAAGTTTTTTCAAACCAGTATTTATCTCTCCTTTTATTAAAGGATGTTATACTTGCACGAGTCTTTGCACCATATTTAAAAAAATCATATTTTGGATTTGTAAAATGGTTTTTGAGTGACAAATAATGTTGGTAAGTTTCAAATGGTGACATAATGAATTACAAAAAACTACTTTCCCCCATATGTCTTATATCGTGAAGTCTCAGTATCTGTCCAAGATCTTGGTTTGAAGTCAGCACCTGCTCCAGAACCTGTTACACCCCTCAATCTTGATAAAACTTTTGGTTGGGATGAAGTATTTGCAGAAGGTTTTGGTGTAGAAACAGGAGCAGAAGGTATGGGTAAAGTATCTTTACTTCCAGTATCATAGGATGAATAACTTTTTGGATGAACACCATCCTTTCCAGCAACAAATCCCCCCTTAAAATTTGCACCATATGATGATGAAAGACTAGCAAGTCTTTCATTTTCTTTATCATAACGACCTTTTGCTGCTCCTAAAACAGTTACATTTGCCCCAGATTTTTTAAGAAGAGCAAGTTGTCTTTCAATACTTTTAAAATCACTAGGATTATTACTCACACCAGTTGAAACATTGACAGATTGCCCTTTAAATTTATCTGGATTATTTTTTAAATCTGATTGAAGTTGTGTATATACTTCGGCAGGACTAGCCCCAACTCGTCTTGTTCCAGGAGAATTTCCACCATATCCAACGGCAATACTGTCACCATAATAATATTCAACCAAATGATCAGCAAAAGATGGTGAGGCCGTAGAGGAGGCAAGTAAAAACTGTCCGAAAGTTTTCATTAATTTGCTTTTCATTATAAGTTTATTTATTTCAAAGAGGAAGTTTTGCTTTTGAAGTTTTCTTCATAAAGTTTAGATTAATCGCATCATATTTCAACCTCTCTTTGAGAGGTTTTGAAATCAAACGAGCAATAGTATCAACTTCAATATTATTTATTTCACAATAATGACAAATAGCATCAATATAGTTACACTTCTCGTCTGTGACTATTTTTTCTATCTCTAAAGAAAACTTAGAAGGGGTTAAAAACTTATTCTGGATCGCTTGTTCTAGTTCTTTATTTGGTTCCATAGATCTCCAACTTATCTCTAACAAACTCTCCAATGTATTGGGTAAGGAGTTTGATGTATTTTGATTTTTCTCTTTCTTCATAAACGATGCATTCTCCATTTTCACAAGCCATAATGATTACAAGTTTTTTGACTGAGATACCAGTCAGTTCGTATAGCATACAACCATATGCCATACATTGAACAAAGTAGTGTTCAATCCACTCTCGTGGTTTTGGTTTTTTAGAAGTCTTAAAGTCTATTATTGCTAACTCGCCGTCATATTCGGCGATGCAGTCAACAGTCCCAGCAATACCAAGTTGTTTGCTGTATAAGGATCCTTCAAGGGCGTAAATGTTATTTATACGTTTTAGATATGTCTTTGAAATATTAAATAAGAAATCTGATAAAGGTTGTACCGAAGGAAGATCACGATTATGAAGATAGTTTTCCACAAGTGTGTGCATATCCGTTCCACGACTAGTTGCCTGTCGTGTAATTTTATCCGCTTCTTCTTCACCAACTTTTTTACGCCAGTTAGCAAATATCTGGCGATTTTTATGACTTGTTACGGAAGTAATAGAAACTAATTTTAAAAGTTTTTTTGCATCGGGAACTTTATAGTAACGGACACCATCAATGGTTTCACGCTCCAACTGAGGGAGTTCAATATTAATATGATTAAACATTAAAAACCTTCTTCTATTTTTGCGAGGATGTATTCTTTAACAAGTCCAGAGCGAACAATATCTTCTACACCAAACTCAATTATATCAAAAGATGGCATTTTACGCAAGATGCTCATAAAATCTACGATTCCATTTCTCTCATTTGTTTTTTGTAAATCTGATTGAGAGGCATCTCCACAGAAACAAATCTTGGTGTTTTCACCAACACGAGTAATAATAGAGTCAAGTTCGTGGAAGTTTAGGTTTTGAAACTCATCCACAATAATAATCGAGTTATCCAGTGTAGTTCCGCGAAGGAATGAAGTTGACCAGAACTTAATGGTTTCTTGTGACTTCAAGTTTCCATATAGCATTTCAAAGTCTGCATCAGAAGGCATTTGAAACATATACTTCACCATATTCTTATAAGGAATCTGGTAAATATCTGCCTTATCTTCGTGAGAACCAGGAAGGAAACCAATCTCTCTTGTGGCAACTAATGAACGAACAAGATAGATTCTTTCATAAGGAGACTGCTCATTTAGAACATCTTGTAGAGCATTATACAGAGTAATAAAGGTCTTACCAGTTCCAGCACATCCATAAGCAACGATATGCTTTCCATCAGAGTAAGATTCAAATAATTTTTTTTGATTATCTGTAAGAGGATCAATATCAATTAAATAGTCAGAACTTAGAGGTTTTTTTCTCTTCATTTGCTTTGCAGTCAGATCAACTTCAATAGATTGATTAATGTTGCCTCTTTTTCTTCTTGCCATACTAGTAGGTTAGATTTTTTTTACACGTGAACCAGGGGCTTTACTTGCTTTTGCGAGTACATCATTCCATCCAGGATTTTTTGCAACAAGTTTATCCTTCCACTCACCAACTTCTCCTGGTGTAGCACATCCTTGTGACCAATCTCTGGACCACTGGGGATTGTCTTTATACCACTGGGTAATGTCGTGAACGCTCATTTCAATCACTTTTTTTTCACCAGTTTCCTTGTTTATAATTGGATATATTGCCATTTGTTAAAATAATTTACAAAAATATTTATTCTATGCAAATAGATGGTGCATCATCACATTCGATGCAATTGATGCACTCGTCGATGTCTGGATTCTTTTTTAGAAAATCTTGAAACTCTTGTTCAGTTAAAAGAATCTTAAATATATTGCCAGTAAGATGATCTTTGATACAGTAAGATTTCATTTTCTTAAGGAGATAATCTAGCTTTATGTAGTCTCTTTTCTTCATAATAACTAAAAATCTCAGGAACCCATTCTTTAATGATAGGAACCATACCTTCACAGAGTGCCTGAATCTCTACCTGAGCATCTAGTTTTGCACGAAGATCTAAGAAGTGGAGTGCTGCTCTTAGTGAAAATGAAACTACAAAGTTCTGACGAATGTTCTGAGGAAGATAATCTCTCAGATGCTCTTCTGCCATACCACGCTTTTCATAACCTTCTGCATAACGCTCAGATGCCGCTAGACAGAACTTTAACTGCCTTTCGTAATCTTCTCTTGTCCATTCGTATTTGTGCCCCTTACGATCCAAATACAACCCCTCTGGGCGAACATAATAAACTTCTTCGGGTCTTAGATCACCCTTAGCAACTTTTAGAACACGGCGTCCAGTATAACGCTGCGATTGAACATCAAATGATACACCAACACGATGAGTTCTTGCCTGAACCATTACATTATGAACAAATCCAGCACAGTCCAAAGTGATTGCAGGATGTTCCAACGGTCCCCAATGACCTCTTTCATTTGCAAGTAATTGGTCCACAACCCATTTTCCACATTCTTTTTCAAATGGAATATCTTTCGTATGAATGGGTTCCTCAGAGTAATCATTCTTTCCTGCCTGATAAACAAGAGTTTGCGAAAGTTGTGTCTTCTGAAGCAACACAACTTTCATATTCTTATCTAGTTCTAAAAGATCTTTTGCTTTAATAGGTTTCATTTAGTTTTAAATCCTTTTGATGTTTGTGCTTCTAGTTCTGCAAGTTCTTTTTTTACTGTTCGCAGTTGAGATTTCATTTCTTTAATTTTATCTTGAGAATATAAATGTTCTTGTTTAAGTAGACGCTCTAAAAGTTTTACAAGTTTTCTTACTTTACTAGTCGGGATAACCATCATCGTCAAAAATTTCGTCGTAATCTAAAGCAGGTTTTTGTATTAGTTTTGATTCTGCAGATATTGAATATGCAGAAACATCAGAATATATTTCCACTTTTAAAGAATCAATTAAAAGTTCTAGATTGCGGATTATTAGTTTAAGTTTTTCTTTATCCATTTATCTCACAAATAAGAAGACCAAAGTAATGATTAATCTCATCGATTAAAATTAACTTCTCTGAGGTAGAGAGGAATACTCTCCCAGAAGTTGCCTTATCAAGCATTTTACTCAAATGATTTGCTAGTTCTTGAGAATATTTGAGTCTGATTCTTTCTTCTCGGTTCATTACATCTTTTTTAAAATATCTCATTATTGATTTTAACATAAAAAAAGAGGGGTGTAAACCCCACCCCCCCAAAAAATATTATTTGAGTGATGCTAGTTGTGCCGCTTTACGACGCTGTTCTTTTTGAATTTGTTCTTTAATCAGTTGAAGAACATTGATCTTACGATCTTCAACGTTACACTTAACACTGCGATGAGTTGCTGTTGTCATTAGGTTTGCTCCTTTACTTGTTTAGGGTGAGGTAACGTTCCTTCAGTCAACTTTTGCGTCTATCTTACACTCCTTTGGAGAAACTTGTTTGAGTTCCCAAATCAGTTCATTTTTTTGTTGTTTGGGAATATTTTTTTGATAAATTCTTCCCGCAATTAGTTGTGCCTGTAGACATGTTAAAATGAGTGTTTCCATAGATGAACGAAATCCGTTCCGAGTCGCTTACTTCCGTCTGGTTTCCCAGATGAACGATAGGAGTACTATACTCCCTTTCGTGATATTTAGCAACTATCAATCGCATAATGTGATATAGTTTTATAAAACCTTAATGCGTAAAAATTTTGAAAAATTTTTCCTAATCTGGAAAATTACTTTCTCTTTTTAGTTTTAGGTGTCTGATAACCCCAGGTTTTTGGATTGATTGTACCATATCCAAAATCGATGCTTTTTAAGTTCTCACGAAACTTGTCCCAGTACATATCAAACAGTTTACTTTTGCTACCTTTGGTCAGGTCAAAACAAATCTTATCATCTACAAGATACTTAATGATACGAGCATCTGTAGGTGCTTCTTTCGTACAAACTTCGGCATATGAACCATTTTCAACTATAATCTCACAGGCATAACGTGACTTACAAGTTTCTTTTTCTGTTGGTGTCCAATGTCCCATATGCTTTTTTGTATCTTGTATCTTTTCAACAACTTGACTCACGAACGTCCTCCCCAGACAATATCAGGAAATGCTTGCGAAACAATGTCCTTACTAATCTTGTACTTTGTTTCAAGTTTTTTATCTTTCACAAGACATATAATCTCCGCCTCAAGAGGATGAAGACCTTGTAGAATATTAATGAACATGGTCTCTCTGCGAATAGAACTCAATGAATCATTACCACCCCTCACAAAGTTATAAAATCTTTGATACTCTTTACGAATAGAAGAGTGTCCTTGATCTTGAGAACCCAAAGAAGTACTTCCAAGTTCTTCCATTTTTTCTACTGCATCCGCAATCTTTTCACTCAGAGTGCCTTTGAATGAATCCATCTCATTTACAGCAGAGTAAGGAACATCTCCAGGAGGGAGAGCAGAAATCACGGTTTCATCAAAGTTCCAAATAAAAACTGCTTTCAGGCAAGGGTGATCATATTTGCGAAGCACCTCAACTTTTTTGGTATTATTCGTTTGTTTTACAACAAGATTAAAAATCTCAAAGACAAAGGGGTTTGCAGGAAGATCAATCATCGATTCTTCCGAAACGATTGCCTTTGGTATTGTTGTTGTTTTTACTGTGGTAGTAGTCTTTGCTCTACTCTTCGTTGCTGCTGTCGTCTTCTTCGTCGTAGTCATGATAGTTTTCAAAATTAAATGCGATTACTTCGTTGGGTATAAGATTTCCTTGATTATCAAACATTTCGGGATGTGGTCTAGGAATCTCACGATAGTTCATTACATATTCTCTTGCCACCCAACCTGTTACAAGTCCCACTATAAGAAATAAAACCGTTAGAAATGAACCAAGTACTAAACTAACTGCTAACATTTCTTTTACCTCGGGAAACTACTTTTTTTCTTCCTTGATTTAAAGGAAAACTCGAAATGGATAGTTACTTCCCGATTTAGAAAGCAAACCACCTTTTCGAAGATGATGTTGGGGGGTTGAGCTTGCTTTCTTTTACCTCCATTAAGTATGAGTTCGACACCCCGATTGAAGTGGTCTTCTTCTTTATTTATGTTCGTATCAAACGATTTTTTGCTCTTTGAGGAATTTGATTGTTTCAACCGATCCTCCTAACTTTTTATCATTACAAACAATCTGTGGAAATGAAGACCCTTCTCCAAACTCGGCGCAAAATTCTTCTCTGGTAAAATCCTCACCAAGAGTATATATCACAAAAGATTGTTTTGTCAAGGATAGTACATCCTTAATTTTGTCGCAATATGGACATCCTGGCTTTGAATAAATTGTAAAGTTCATATGGTTTTGTAAACTCTTATTAATTTATCTAAAATTTTTTCCTCTTGATTTTTAGTGAGATACATAGTATTATAACATATAAAACAAAAACTGATTAGTTTATGTATAGATCACAAAGAATTGTCGTTGTTGGTGGCGGCACTGCTGGTTGGTTCTCAGCAACAACTTTAAAAAGATTTTTTCCAGAAAGAGATATAACCGTTATTGAAAGTCCCAAAGTCCCGATTATTGGCGTAGGAGAAAGTACCTTAGGATACTTTACTTACTGGTTACATGCAATGGGTATTGATGAAAAAGTTCTTTTCCAATACACAGACGCTTCTTATAAATCCAGTATTAAGTTTACGGACTTTTACAAAAAAGATGCTGGAGGATTTCACTATCCATTTGGCAGACCATGGACTCCTAACGAACTTTTTGGAGATATTGGTGCTAAAGCTTGGCAGTATAAAAAAGTTTTTTATCCAGAAACTCCAGTAGAAGATTACTGCAGAACAATATATCCTCATATGCCATTGATTGAAAATAATAAAATAAACAAAAATGAGGAAGGAAAACTAGAAGATTATACATTTATACATGCAAATGCATATCATTTTGATGCTGTTAAGTTTGGAATATTTCTAAGAGATCATCTATGCGTTCCAAATGGAGTTAAACACATTACGGCGGAAGTAAAGAAAGTTGTATCGGATGAAAATGGAGTTAAAGAAGTCGTTCTTGATGATGGAAGAGTCATTCAAGGTGATTTATTCGTTGATTGTACTGGATGGAAAAGTCTTCTGATAGGTGAAGAAATGGGAGAACCTTTCTTATCCTACGATCACCTTATTCCAAACAATAAAGCTTGGGCAACAAAAATTCCATATACAGATAAAGAAAAAGAACTTGAACCATATACCAACTGCATAGCATTGGGAAATGGATGGGTTTGGAATATTCCTCTCTGGTCAAGAATTGGAACTGGGTATGTCTATTCTGATAAGTACATCTCAAAAGAAAATGCTCTAGAAGAGTTTAAAAGATACCTTAAATCAGATAAAATGAGCCATTATGATCCAAACAGAAATGTAGATGATCTTGAGTTCAAAGATATCAACATGCGTATTGGAATTCATCGCAGAACCTGGGTTAAAAATGTAGTTGCCATCGGTCTTGCTGCTGGATTTATTGAACCATTGGAAAGCACAGGTTTATACACTGTTCACGAATTTCTAATGAAACTGGTGAGTTACATAGATAGAGATTATTATAATCAGTTTGAGATTGATTCATATAATGCGACAACAAGATTAATGTTTGATGGTCTATGTAAGTTTGTTGCCGTTCATTATGCTCTCTCACACAGAGACGATACTGAATACTGGAGAGATGTTAGAAAAAGATCTTATGCATCGTATTTAATCGATGATGTTCAAACAAATCAAGCAATAGAACTTCAGTATTGTGTCGACCAGTTTGGAGAACTTGTTGCTAGAAAATCGCATGTCCATGAACACAATCTACGTTCAGGCAATCACTGCATTTTAAATGGTCTGAACTATAATGTAGTTAGTATGGAAAATGTTGTTCATGATGGATTCTATGGATATGGGCCAAGTGTTGAGGATGCTAAGAAAACGATTAATCAGATGATGGTTAAGTGGGAGGAAAAGCAAAAAGAATGGCAAAAAATTGCCGATGAATCTCCAACTCAAATGCAATACTTATACGATAATTTTTACAAGCATTTTTAATATGATTTTATTGACAGGATCTTCTGGATTTATTGGAAAAAACTTTTGCAATCGATTGTCTGATCATGATGTTCTTTTATTAGATGTTAATGATGCATATAGATTTTTAAGAGATTTTGATGATTGGCAAAAAATCTCCTTGATTATTCATCAAGGAGCAATCTCTTCTACTACAGAAAAAAATATTCCTACAATTTATCACCACAATGTGGCATTTACTCTTTTCCTTTTAGAGTATGCCATACAATATGAAATCCCCATAAAGTATGCTTCGTCAGCCTCGGTGTATGGAAATACACAGGGACAGATCAATCCTCTTAATCAATATGCGATTTCAAAACTACAAATTGATTATTGTGTATTGGACAATCTAGATAAGTTTCCATTAATTCAGGGATTTCGTTACTTTAACGTGTATGGTGAAGGAGAAGAACATAAAGGCGATCAAGCAAGCCCAGTAAGTAAGTTTACAAAGCAAGTTAAAGAAACTGGAAAAATCAAACTCTTTGAGGGGTCTGATCAGTTTGTAAGAGATTTTGTTTGTGTAGACGATGTTGTAGATATTGTGCTCAATAACAATGCTCCTAGCGGCATATATGATATTGGAACAAGTTCCCCAATTTCATTTCAAGAAGTTGCAGAACTTGTTGCCGAAAAAGAAGGGGGTGAGATAGAATATATCCCATTCCCTGAGCATTTAAAAGGAAAATACCAAACTTATACTTGTGCAGATATGAGCTGGTTAAAAGATTATAAGTTCAAAACAGTTAAAGAGTATCTCCAGAAATAACTCTATAACTATCAGAATCAAAATGTTCCGTCGAAAACTCAAATAGTTCAGAATCTTCCATAGCAACCATTTGATGTTTGAGACCTATTGGAATGTGAAAGGAATCCCCTGGTTCTAAAACTAAGATTTCTGCTTTTGCAAGATCTTCATCCCACCCATAATATAAAGAGATGAGACCACTTTGTAAGTAAAAAGTCTCATCTTTTATTTTGTGATAGTGCCAAGAACATCTTTTACCTTTATTGAAGAATAAAAGTTTTCCACAATATTTTTCATTATTCACGATCCACTTTTCAAATCCCCAACCTTTGGGAACTATTTTAATACCACTCATTTGGTTATCTTTGTTAATTCTCATTACTATAAACTGATATGTACATATTAGCGGCTATAGTATATCTAGGATCTTCAGAATCAATCAAACAACTTCTGTGCGGTAGCCATCCTGGAAAAATAATCCAAGAAAATAAATCTGGTTCGATTACATACGATCCATTTGTTTTTAGAATCGAACTTTTGGGATCGAAAAATTCTGTTCCTTTTTTATAGTTATCTGGTATTTTTAAATAGAAAACTCCAGAAAGGTATGCTGGAGAATGTGTATGAACAGGATTGTTATTTTGTTTTTGATTTAAAGAATGCCAAGACTTAAAAGCCCAAGCATGAGAATCAATCGGATTTAAAGTTTCTAGTGTATGTTTATCGCAATATTCTGGAGTTTGTTTCAAATAAAAATAGCAAGCATTGTAAAATGAATCTTTTAATTTTTTCCAAACTTTTGGTCTATCTTCATTAAATAAGACAATCTTTGTTTGATAAAGCGGATGATTACCAGTATTTTCAAACATTCCAATATCAATCAAATGATCAATATCTCTGATCATCTCTTGTTGATCTTGAAGTGTGAAATGTTCAGATAGGTCAACTTTCACAACACTAGTTGGAAATAAATCTGTCTTACAATATTTTATATCGTTTTCCATTTAGTTCTTAAAAAAATAATCAGATTGAATAGCTTTGTCATCTATGTAGTAATCTGCAGATGGTTTACCCATATAAAGATGATCGTATTTACAACCCCACTGATCTAATTGCTTTTTGGTGAAAGAATACCACTCAGCACAAGCTTTAGATGGTGGAGGATTTTTACTCATACCTCTTGCAGTAAAATACCATATTTCATGCCCCTGATCATGAAGATCATTGATTATTTTGATTCTTTCCACAAAAGGTTCTGCTTTTTCATAAGCACCAAAAGTATTTGTGCAAATTGTACCATCTATGTCAACTACATATTTCATTTATGTCATCCCGAGTCAATACGTAAGTTCCACGATTTTGAACAGCAATCGCTGCTGCTTTATTTGCATATGGCATTGCATCTTCTATTCTACCATATTTTAAATAAAAATACACCAAAGTACAGAGAAAAGTATCTCCTGCACCAACAACATCATAGACATTTACCTTCTCTCCTGGATATGATTTTCCATCATATACAGATCCTTTATCACCATAAGTAACTATTAGATTTTTATTATTTTTAGATTCCTTATTCAATCTATTATATTCCTGCTCATTAATTTTAATGTAACAGTTATATTCTGGTAATATAGTTTTTTTAGTATCAATAAAAACTGGACATTTCATACTATAAACAATCTCAAACATTTTTGAACTTGTTATAAATCCTTTATTGTAATCACTGATTACAACTGCATCATATTTTTCATTTGGAATATCATACTCCATCGGTTTGCATTGATCCTCAGTATCAACTCTAAGAATCTGTTGGTTTGTTTTTTCATCAATATATCTGGTTTTTATAATCTTCTCATTATTGGTCATCATATAAACTTCTAAACCAAATGCTTTCAAATTATTATAAACATTCCAGGCCATACCCTGTCTTTTTTCTGTTCGTCTGTATTTTAAAATGGGAACGGGTGCTTCTGGATTTAATCTTTCAACTACACCATAAACATATTCATCTATACAACTATCACCTATTAATAATATTTTGAATCGTTTTTGTTGTGGCATAATCACCTACTCTATCAAAGAATAAAAGTTTTGCGGCATAGTATGATCCTATCACAGATTTACCTTTCCAATCAGATCCTACTACCATTATATTAGGTTTAAAGGATTTTATCATTTCTTCCAACTCATTATCAGTAGAAAAGATATCAACAGCATTAACTGATTTAAGATTTTCTAGAAAAAATTTTCTTTCTTCCTGATTATGTATAGGTCTTGTTGGACCCTTTTTTTCAGAAACTCTATCATCACTATCAATACCAACTAATAAAAAATCTCCTAAACTCTTTGCATAGTTTAAAAGTTCTAAATGACCACGATGAAGAAGATCAAAAGTTCCATTTACAAAAACTTTAGTCATTAAGAAAACTTACCATGAGATTTTTGATTTTTCATATATTCTAAGAACTCGGCATCGCCAAGATAGCGAACTTCTCCTTTAGATCCAGGAAATTCATATACCAAAGGTGTTTTGTTGTTTAAACAAAAATCAAGAATCCAAACAAAAGTTTTAACATCATATCCATCACCAATTGATAAAACTCTAAGCATTTGATATTGTTTTTGCTCACCCCACCTTTCAACACAAACTAAAATATTAGATTCATCTGGTTTCATCCACTCAGGCAAAAGTCTTTGTGACCAGGCACATTGAAAATTTCTGCAAACATCAGGTCTATTTTCGTGAATAGTACATTTTTTTTCTTTACACAGAAAAAAACAAGGATTGCCTGGTTTTACTGTATGTCCATATACATCTTCAATGTATAAGTTTTTACAACATTCTGTACAGGAACCACAATCTCTAAAATCCTTTATTACTTGCAAGTTTTCTTGGTTTTGTTCTAATAGTTTGTGGTTTTTCATAAGAATCCTTTACATCCTCCCCGATCTTTGTAAAAATTTCTTTTAACTGCGATTCATCAAATTTCATAACACCATCATTTGTTCTATCTGCAAGTTGACAATCTAATCCACCAATTCTGATTGGATTATATTTTACTTTTACATTTCTGTTTCTATAAAATTTAAAGTAATCTGGATATGATACATTTTTTTCAAAAGTAGATCCCATTAAAATAAGACCCTTTTTGTTAAAGGCACGAGCTATATGTTGCCCAACACTGTCACACCCAATAAAATAATCACACTCATTTATCAGTGACATGTACATTCTTAAATCTGTCGTTGGTGGGCAAAATGCATCAGAACATCCAGAGAACTGAAATAAATCTGGAGGACCAAAGTAAACAATTCCAGCATATTGAGAAAGATGTTTACACAAAGTTGCAAAATCTTCTGGATACATGCTTCTACCAGAAGAGTCTATGAAAAGATTATTCTCAAGTTTTGCTCCACTTCCAAATGGTTGAAAAACAATAATTTTATTTTTATTAACTTGCTGCTTAAAATTTTCAATATTTGATCTTATTCTTGCTGTTTCTTCATAACTAACGTACAGATTAGGTTTATCTAAATCGCTATGGTCTTCAGTTTTATTAATGATTTCATCAAAAGATTCGGCAAGTGATTTTTCTTGATTGTAGTATCCATATACATGATATGGTTCTGGAGCAACAAGATTATAGTTTTTAATATAGTTTTCAAAAATTCCTTTCTGACTTACCTCAAAAGTTTTTTCTTGTAAGATTGGATGACTCCAATACATCATGTCCCACCCATGCACCAAAACTTTAAAATCATCATCTGGATTTAGTCTGGCAAACTTTTCAAGTGCTGGGATTGCAGTTACAACCCTACCAGATCCACCACTAATTAAAAATGATGTATTTTTTTTCATAACTTATTCCACTCACGGATAATTTTTTCTGCAATATTTACAGATGAAGTTTCGTCCTCTGTACCAATATGTATAAGATATTTTTTTGTCATTCTTTAAATGCAACTATAACATAATATACTATTTTTTTACAAGTTATAGATAAAGATTTGTATAATCATTTGATGAAGGTTCTTGAATAAATCCTTCTGGCATACCATCATCAATCAAAATTTGTTTTACACTTTCTCGCGTAACTTCTTCATTAGTAAACATCAGTTCTTCCAACTTATATGGGCAGATTTGATAAAAAAATGCGGTTGCAAAAATTACCGAATGAGTACAAGTTAAGATTTCCTCGGTTGACGTATCATCATTAACTTTAAAAATGTCAGACATTGCATGTCTAATATTTTTCCTTATATCATCAGATGGAAAATGTGGATTTAGTTTATGCCAAGACTCTGGAGTCTCAACTTTAGGAAAATCAATAGAAAAACTTTTAGCTTGCTGATTTATTTCTCTTAACCATCCCAACAATGCGATAAACATACCGATTAAATCATTATCATAATCTGCATGTTGAAATTGATTATGATATGACTTTAATTTTTTAAAGTTTTCATCAAGAAAATGTGTTTTAGTCATAATTTTTATCTCCAGTGTGTTTCGTATCCCCAGTCTTTATGTATGGTGGATTCGAATTTAGTTTTAGAATATAAGTATGGATCATCATAAGCAAAAAGACCAAATTGAACTATTGGAAAAAAATCTGCTCGCATGTATATATCCAAAGATTCATATATGCCGTGTTGAATTACATGAGAAACTAGATTTTTAGATGCCACTGGATCTAAAGCATAGGCATGAGCACGACATATACTTCTTACATGCCCTTCACAATCTGTAGCATGAGGAGGAACATTATAAATGGGACTTCTTCCAGTATATTGTTCATGTGAACCCAGATACACTATTATACCATATGCATTATGAAATGTATAGTTTTCGACCATAACAGCGTCATGTTCCAAAATAACTATTGGTCTATCAATTTCAATACAATGACACCACAGACTAAAGTGAGAAAGAAAACATGCCACCTGAGTCGGAGTCAAATACGTGTTATAAAGTTTTAACCAACCCAAGTAATCTTTATTTTTTAAATGATCTGGTGTAGATATTTTTCCAGATGTTCCGTCAAAAGCACTCCAAGTTTTATATTTTTGTCCAACCTTGTCACAAGATTCTATACACCTTTTAGTAAAGTCTTCTGATATTTTATTATTTTCTAAGGAAATGATGTATGCAGATTCAACATCCCTATCATAAGAATAATGTAAACTTTTATTAATATCAAACATTATTTAAAAAATATTTCTAATATTATAAGCTATAGTTTGAAGGAACACAAGCAATCGCAGCAGATCCATGATGGCTTGTATTAATATCTGTCCAAAATGTAGAAGTAGCCGCACCGACCTGACTTGGACAATAACAGGTCCCTGTTGAATTCAATCCCAGTTCACCATGAGGGTTGTATCCCCATGTCCAAAGAGTTCCATCAGATTTAGTTGCCGCTTGGTGATGACTATCAATGTTACAAGATAATCTAATCCAGGTTGTTCCGCAACAGATTGTCTGAACAGGTGAGCTTCTTGGTATTGCTGACCCATCTCCCATTTCACCATGAGGACTATGCCCCCATCCCCATAAACTATTATCGGTTTTTCTGGCGAACATACGTGTCTGACCACCACCAATATCAATCCAACTAGATCCAGGAACTTGAACTGGACAATTTCTCTCGCAAGTATCATTCAATCCTAGTTGACCATGAGGGTTATGTCCCCATGTCCAAAGAGTTCCATCAGATTTAAGACCAGCAGTAGCATGACCACCTACAACAAGACCGCAAATCCAGTTACTACCTGGAAGTTGAATTGGAGAGCTGAAGTGAGGACAGATGCAACACGGGTCTGAACAACAAGGAACCCATCCATTATTACATGCCCAAACAGATGGGCAGAAGCAAGTTGGAGAACAACAAGTTCCAAAATAAGGACAAGCAATGCAACAAACACCCAAAGCCCCGTGACCATTATTCCCCCATGTCCATGCCGTCCCATCACACTTAATGCCTATAGTATGATGTCTGTTGCCAGAAACCATTTTCCAGTTAGTGCCTGGTATTTGAGTTGGTGAGGCAAGGCTCTGATTTCCTTTACATCCCTGCCCAAGTTGCCCGTTATCACCAAGTCCCCATGCCCATAGAGTTCCATCACATTTAATACCAAAACTATTATGACACCCACCAAAAAGCCTTGACCAGTTGGTTCAAGGTAGTTGAGTTGGTGATGAAAGTTGATTGCTAAAACCACCTATTCCCAAAGCCCCGTGAGGATTACTCCCCCATGTCCATGCCGTGCCATCGGTTTTTGTGGCAACAACACGACAGTTACCCATAGATACAGTTTTCCAGTTAGATCCTGGAACTTTTATAGGAACTAAAGAACAACCTGGTTGAGGAAATTGTTCACCAAATGCCGCACCAAGAATTGATCCAGTGTTATGTCCCCACACATACATTCTAGTTTCATTAGGATCGGCGGCACTATAATATCCACCCGTTGTATTAATACCAGAACTAATGGCATCAAACATCTTGTTTAGATTATTTGTTGTCTTTAATGAAAATGGACTCGGTAGTGTACCAGCCTTTGGTGGTAGTTGAAACGCCATATTAAATTCCTACTTTACAGCGATTAGTTTTATTTGTATTTATTCGCAAATGATTCCACTAAACTATACATATTAGTTATAGCATCACTCCAATCATTATATTTAGTTTGGCGAACAACTGTCACACTTTCGTACCAACGCAAATCATCATTTGCCCAAACAAAATAACAAACCAGTGGAACTATAACTATAGTTGGCAGATTCATTGCACCAGCTAAATGGGCGGTTGAAGTGCAACTCGTAACTAACAAATCAAGTCCAGAAAATACAGAATACGTATCTTGCCAATCTTTGATTACATGTCTACACGGAATAAAATGATCATCATCTTCATTTTCTTCTAGTTGCAAAGAAAACAAAGATCCATAAAGATTTAAATCATAAAATGCCTGTTTTGGAATTGTCCGAAACTGATCATGTTCAAATTCTGGATTACCCATCCATTTGACTCCGATCTTTAAATTTTTATTTTTCTCAGAAGACAATATATCCATTCCTCGTGTAATATATGGTTCACTAATACTTTGAACATAAGGTAATCTTACTTTATCCAGTGGATGATTAACATCAATAAAGTTGGGAATAGACATTCCAGGAACATAATGATCATATTCTAATGTTGGTATTGAATAATCAGGAATAACGTCGTATCCAGCATTCGAAAGTAATCTACAAAGTTTTTCTGGTACGGCAATAATAAGTTTTTTACATTTTGTTTTAAGATAATCAGACCACCGTAAAAAAATAAGACAATCACCAATACCTCCCTCTAAAAATAATAAAAGTGTTTGTGTTTGATTTCCGTGCCACCTTTTTTTTATGTCAATCTTATCATTCTCAAGATGAATATATTCGTGACCCCATGCTCTACATTTAGAACCCTCTTCTAAAAGTTCAAAGGCTTTTTTAAAATTTCCTTTTCTCATTAAATGCCATCCAATGTTAAATCTAACTCTTGAATCGCTCTGATCTAAAGTTTCGTAAACCTGTAATGCAAAATCAAAATTTCCAATCGCATTTTCATAAATGGCGGCATCTAATTGAGTATCTGTATCACCTAAGGATTTACAAGATGCTAAAAGTTCTAAAGCTTTAGGGGCTTGTCGGTTATAATAATAACATCTGGCTAGATTAGGTTTAAATTCTTCTGGAAAATCTTCCACACCAATCTGTTCGAAACATTTTATGGCACCAGAGTAATCATGTTGATCAAATAATTCCTTTGCCTTATCATTAATATTGTTTAAAATATTAATCTTTTCTTGTGTAAATTCTTTCATCAGTTTCAATCCAAGTTACTAAGCTAAAACGCTCACCTTTTGTTACGGGATGAACTCTATGTGGATATTCGTAATATGATGGGAACGATATGATTGTTCCTTTTTTTGGTTTTATTTTTAAGCCTAAAGAAGGAAACTCCAACTCTCCACCTTCATAGTCATCATTAAGATAACAAACAATACTAATATCTCTATTCGCAACTTTTTCAAGTTTACCATCAACAAAATCTTCGGCATCATTATGTATGTCATATTTACCACCCAAAGGATAATATAACATCTGAACTGGTTCTAGTTTTATAACTTCACGGACATATATTGGCTTTAAAATACGATCATATAAGCTTATTATAGCATCTTGTATATTTTCCCTCAAACCACTTGGAATAACAATCCAATGTGTATTTCTATAGCTTAGATTTGGACTTTGATCTTCATCATGTCCGATTAATGCGGGAGCAGTGTCGTGTTTTTCACTTAGAGCATACTCATTTAATATTTTTAAATGCTCTTCTGGAATTGCATTTGCAATGATTTTAATGTAATCATATGGACTGTTTATTTTATTCATTCAAAAAATTTTATATTATCTAGTTTTAAAAATAAAAAGAGTATCAGTTATAACAGCAAACACCATAAGGCGTATAAAAAACCGAAGGATACGTTTCAAAACATATTCCTTCTTGTTTCTGTGAAACACCATCAGTTCTTGCCACAACGAACCAGTGTCCTGCAGCAACATCTCTCCATGTGGTTCCTATAATTTGTTGTGGACTAGATCTTGGTGTTGCTGTAATATCAATTTCGCTGTGTGGATTTTGCCCCCATCCCCAAAGAGTTCCATCACATTTAACACCAAAGATTTCATTATAACCAGCGCCCACACAGCACCATGTTGTCCCAGCAACTTGAAGTGGAGAAGACATTGTACCACAAGTAGTGCAGTTGCCAGGTTCTCCTGCAGGTAAATGCCCCCAAACCCAAAGAGTATTATCATTTTTAACTCCAGCCGTTTGCCAATGTCCAGTCGATGATTTTGAGATATAAGTCCAAGAACCTGGCAACAATACTGGAGAACAATAGTTAGAGGTATTACTAGTACCTAAATTTCCATGTGGATTAGATCCCCAACTATAATGAGATCCATCTGATTTTTTTCCAAAAGTTCCTCTACTTCCACCTCTGGCACAACACCAAGTTCCTGATATTTGAACAGGTGAGCTTCTAAGTGTTGTTGTCCCATCTCCCAGTTCACCATGGGCATTATAACCCCAAGAATACAAGTTACCATTACATTTGACGGCATATCCTTGGTGTTGTCCAGCATGAGATTGACACCAATCAGTACCAGATCCAACTTGCTGAGGAGTCGGATAACTACTTCCATCAATGTTTAAACCAAGTTGTCCATGAGGATTAGCTCCCCATGTCCAAAGAGTTCCATCACATTTAACACCAGTTCCACTATAAAATCCAGCAGAAACATATCTCCAACATCCTGCAATTTGAGATGGTGAAGATGATGGTGTATATGATCCATTTCCAAGCATACCATGATTATTGTAACCCCAAGCCCATGCTGTTCCATCGGTTTTAAGTGACATCAACCAATAACATCCTACCATGTCATCGATGGCATGAGTTCCAGACCAACAATCAACCGAACCAACTAAAACTGGTACGTGACTAGATCCTGGACTACCTGCCCTCCCATATCCGAATTCACCATGTGGGTTATGGCCCCATACATATAATCCATATAATCCAGAAGAGGTCGCTTCATATCCCCAGCATTTAAAATTTAATCTACCATATACATCATTGATTGTCCACGGACCTTTTTTATGCCTTGTCAGAATATTCGTTCTTACACTCATTGATATTACTCCTTGGTATTATTTTTCTCTTCGGTATAAAGTAAATACTCCCATCTACGGACAAGATCTGGAACATGAAGCCCTAATCTATTTGCTGGACGTTCTTCAACGGGAGGTTCTGGATCTGGTGTCGAACCATCTGGAGGTGTCGGTATATCGATTCCAGTGGGCGAAGATGGAATCCTCACATTAAGAACAAATTCCGTTTGAGTATAACTTAAAAATGACTGATATGGATTCTCCGAGTCATAAACAAATGATTTTATTCTGTCTACAATTTTTCCCCTTAATCCCGATAGTTTGGCATCGGTTTCTCTAAACTTATTATGATTATTAACGATTTTCTGAGATAGCACCGAAGTAGAAACTTCTCTAGCAGTTGCTTCTATTTGAATTGTTTTTGATGCCTCACCACCTGCTAGGCAATCAAGAGCTTCTTGGTACTTCTGAATACCTGCCGTAGTAGCAGATTCATGATATCTGCTGAAAATTTCTTTTCTTATCTCTTTCTCTTGCTCATATGCATCCTCGATTGCTTTACCCTGAAGATCGGAGATTATACGTCCAATTTCATAGGAATACTCTTCAAAAGTTATTTCATAGATACGATTTTCTGGATCAAATGGAGCATCATCATCTACTCTAGCATAATACCATTGCATATCAAAACTTTGACACAAATCGTAAATAGTGCCAAGATTAGGTAAAGAATGTCCGTTTTCCGAATCTTGTTTATCAATGGAAATTCCAGTTATAGAATCAACCATTTTAAACTTTACATATTTCATCTTTGTTTACCCTGAAGATTGTTCTACTTAATAAGTATTTAGTTGATACTAACACTTAATGCCATAAGTACTATCACCAAATGAAGAAATGGTAGTCCAAGTTGAGAATGAAGTTCTTTGTCCAAGACCGTTTGCACATCCCAAACTATTGCTACCCAGTTGCCCGCAAGAGTTATTTCCACTACTATATAGCAAGTTGCAGCAAGAGAGAATCGTAACGTGATTTGCACCAGCAGCAACAAGGTTTTTCCAACATGATGAACTGGCATTAACAATACAAAAACACCCACAGTTTGCGCCAGATCCTACGGCGCCAGCCATTTGCCCAACACTGTTAAGACCCCACGCAAAAAAGTTTCCATTAAGATCAGTCCCATAACTATTATTTTGTGAGGCAGAAGGTTTATACCAGGCTCCAAGAACTTGAACTGGAGATGATCTGTCTGGAGCATTTCCCTGGCATCCACCACCAAAACTAAAACAAGCAGTTCCAATACCTAGTTGCCCATAATAGTTATTGCCCCAAGACCACATAGTACCATCAGACTTAATAGAAAGTGCATGGTAAAATCCAGCTTCTATTTCGCACCAGTTATTACCTGGAATTTGAACTGGTGAAGATCTTGGAGATACACTAATATCACCAACTTGTCCATAACAGTTATATCCCCAACCATACAACTGTCCTGTAACTGTTGTTGCATATGTGTTATAGTATCCGCCTACAATATTTTTCCATCCAGTTCCTGGTATTTGAACTGGTGAGGATCTTGGAAGATTTCCAGCGGCGCAGTTATCTCCCAGTTGTCCATAAAGATTAGATCCCCAAGACCACAAAGTTTGGTCCGATTTAACCGCAATAGTATGCTGTCCACCAGTACCCACAGAAGACCAAGATCCTGGAACTTGAATGGGTGAACTTCTTGGAAAAGCCGTACAATCTCCCAGTTGTCCAACACTATTATCTCCCCATGTCCATAAACTACCATCCGCTTTAATACCAGCAGCGTGTTTATCACCAGAAGAAATATAAATCCAGTTAGTTCCTGGAACTTGAGTCGGTGAAGATCTTGGAAGTATAGTACCATCACCAAGTTGTCCACAGTCATTTGATCCCCAAACTAACAAACATCCAGGTTCACCAGCAATAGAATCTGCTTTCCAGTTACCATCTAAAGTTCTATCTTTTACTACATTTAGACTCCATATTCCAGATCTGTATGGCATAGTATTAACCCCTAGTTATAATTTGTTAGAAACATAAAAAAATAAAAGATTATGAAGTTTTATATTTTCCAGCAACTATTACTTCCATTCTATTTGCAACGTTTGCCGTGGCTCTTATTTTATGGAATCTTGGCAGTAGTTTTTGAGTTTCTAGAACTTCAACAGAACCACCAGCAGGTATCACAAGATTATATGAATAATAAGCTTGTCTAGTGTTAGCAGCATCTGTCCATTCCAGTATTATTTTTCCATCAGAAACACCATGAATGTTTGATACAAAAATACTCTGTATTACTGCATCATTTTGTCCAGCTCCACCAGTTGCAGTAAAGCAATCTGTAGCACTAGTAGTGCTTAAATCAGTACCTTGCCCAAAATAATTAGCATCAGAACTTGTCTCATAAGTTATCTGTGCAGCTAATGTTGAACTACTAGTACCCTGGAATCTGATTGTTCCGCTAGGATACATGATTTTAGGTTGTGTAAGAAGTTCTACAGAAGATTGACCAGGAACGGGTATAAGATAGGCAATGTTTTGATTGCTATAGTTTGTTCCAGTTAAATCGCAAGTAAGATTAACTGTAGTAGCATTTGGGTCAATATTTGAAATATGAATAGAATGAATTATATATCGAAGACCCGCAGTTGATGGCAGAGTTAAACCTGCCGTCAAAGATGTGGTGATAGTATATCCAAGACTTGTAGTAATACCAGTATTGAATAATCCGAGTCCAGCACCAGAACCACCACCAGATGCCGCAGCCCAGGAAGGAACACCAGAACTAACAGTTAAAACTTGACCATTACTACCAACACTTAACTTAGTTAATGTATTAGTTCCAGAGGCATAAAGAAGGTCACCAGTTGTATATGTACTTTGTCCAGTTCCCCCACGAGTGGTGCCGATTGGATCTCCACCCCAAATACCTTGTACACCAGTTGCTCCTGTTGCAACAA
>Ga0214923_10002645_pt1 | contig 23516 bp, 28 predicted proteins | sample LL1510_MetaG_FD_177993 | JGI IMG/M metagenome (GOLD analysis project Ga0214923, IMG submission 177993) | Freshwater microbial communities from Lake Lanier, Atlanta, Georgia, United States - LL-1510 | ecosystem: Environmental > Aquatic > Freshwater > Lake | place: USA: Georgia | collected...
GTGATCATCGATAAGGATTCAAATCCCCGTGGCACACGTATCTTTGGTCCTGTGGCCCGTGAGTTGCGTGAGAAGAATTTCATGAAAATCGTGTCGTTAGCACCAGAGGTGCTGTGAGGAATATGCGATGAACGGATTTCATGTACATAAAGGTGACGAAGTCGAAGTGATCAGCGGCTCCCAAAAGGGTCGCAAGGGGAAGATTCTTGAGGTGAAGACGGATTCGTTCAGGGCTTTGATTGAGGGTGTAAACATGATCAAAAAGCATGTCCGCCCAACGCAAGATAACCCCAAAGGCGGGGTGATGGAGCGTGAGGGCACGATTCACATATCGAATCTTCGCTTAGTGAACCGCCCCAAAGCCGCCCGTGCGGAAAAAAAGAAGAAAGAGACCAAGGGAAAGAAGTAGGCCATGGAAAACGATCTTAAAGTTCATTATTTAAAAACAGTCGTTCCTGCGATGATGAAAAATCGTGGTTATACGAACCTGCACCAAGTTCCCAAGCTTGAGAAGATTGTGCTGAACTGCTCTGTGGGATCCTTGACGGATATTAAGGTAGCACTTGAGGATGCGGTACATGATTTGACGATGATCACAGGTCAAAAACCAATCAAAACCAAATCGAAAAAGAGTATCTCTAATTTCAACTTGCGACTTCATCAGGAAATCGGTTGCAAGGTCACCCTTCGCGGAAAGATTATGTATGATTTTCTTCTACGATTTATTCGTGCTGCCTTGCCGCGAATCCGCGATTTCCGGGGTATTCCGAATGGTGGTTTTGATGGTCGCGGCGCATACACCTTAGGTGTTAAAGATCATTCCATTTTTCCTGAGATCGAAATCGATCGTGTGAAGAGGAACCTTGGTTTTGACGTTACCTTTGTGACATCAGGAAAAGAGCGCGAAGAGACTCGTGAGATGCTTTCTTTGATGGGAATGCCTTTCATCGTAAGAACCCAAGACGCCGCAAAAACCGGCAATAAGGAGAAGACAGATGGCCAAGAAGTGTTGGCGGCTTAAGCAGAAAAAGACCCCTAAGTTTTCGACCCGGAAGTATAACCGGTGCTCGATCACCGGGAGACGCAGGAGTTATATCCGTCGTTTTGGGGTGAGTCGTATTCAGTTCCGTGAGATGGCCTTGCGAGGCGAGGTGCCTGGCGTAACGAAAGCGAGCTGGTAGTTCTATGGTTACCGATCCATTAGCTGATTTCCTGACTCAGATCCGCAATGCCTCCACGGCAGGATTAAAGACTGTGAAGGCGAAGCACTCCAAGATGCGCGGAAGCGTCCTCGCGATTTTAAAGAAAGAGGGCTTCATTGAGGATTTCGAACTGAAGAAAAATGGAAAGCACACAGATTTCCACATTGCGATGAAAACAGGGACTGTGCGAAGCGGTAAGGCGATTACCTGTATTCGCCGTCTATCGAAGCCAGGCTTGCGAAGGTATGTCGGGGCAAAGGAGATTCCGAAATATTTGGGCGGTTTGGGTATTTCTATTTTGTCGACCCCGCAGGGTGTGCTTACGGGTGAAGATGCCAAAAAACAAAATGTAGGCGGGGAGCTTCTCCTCGTGGTCTGGTAATATGTCGCGCGTAGGCAATCAACCGATCTTGGTTCCTGCTAACGTCAAAGTGGCGATGGAGGGAAGGCGTTTTAAAGCGGAGGGTCCTAAGGGTAAGTTGGGTATGGAACTTCCGCCTCAAATCAGTGCCAAGATTGATGCGGGCAAGATTCAGGTCACACGGGACAGCGAAGAACGCCAAGCTCGTTCCATGCATGGGTTGGCCCGGAGTTTAGTCCAGAATGTGGTGACTGGGGTGAGTGTTGGATACAGCAAGAACCTTGAAATTCACGGTGTAGGATTTAAAGCCAATGTTCAGGGCAAAAAGCTGGTACTCAATCTTGGGAAATCGCATCCGATTGAGTATCCGCTACCTCCTGAAATCAAGGTAACGGTTACGGATAATACGCGTCTTCTTGTTGAAGGTTCGGACAAGCAGTTGGTCGGAGCGGTTTGTGCGGACATCCGCGGTTATCATCCTCCCGAGCCCTACAAGGGCAAAGGGGTGCGGTACTCAGGTGAAACAATTCGACGCAAGGAGGGCAAGACAGCTCAGAGTAAGTCTGCCTAAAATTGATTTATGCCTAATCCATCTAAATATCGACGGGAAAGACGGGTTCGAATCCACAAGAGGATTCGTCTTCGGCTTCGTGGAGATGCAACGAAACCTCGGCTTTGCGTGTCTTTTAGTGGAAAAAATATTTATGCGCAGGTTGTGGATGACAGCGCTGGAAAGACTTTAGCGGCAGTTTCGACCCTCGAGGAGTCCTTGAAGAAGGGCGTGCGTGCGAATGTGGCTGGTGCAGCCAAAATGGGTAAAGAGGTTGCAGAGCGGGCTTCCAAAAAGGGAATCTCTGCTGTTGTTTTTGATCGGGGCGGATTTTTGTATCATGGTAAAGTGAAAGCCTTTGCTGAGGCGGCTCGGCAAGCTGGTTTGAAATTCTAATGAGGTATATGGAATGAGCGAAGTAACCCCCATCGTCGAAGAACCTACCCTTCCTTCGGAAGTGATTTCAGAAAAAGCGTTTTCCAAAACGTCTGAATTCATTCCCAAGTCAGAGCCTACCAACAATCGTCGTGAGCGAACACGGACGCCGTCCGACATGTTCGAAAAAGTCGTTTTCGTCAATCGATGTGCCAAGGTGGTGAAAGGTGGCCGTAGGTTTAGCTTTAGTGCGCTACTTGTTGTTGGAGATAAGAAGGGGATGGTGGGAGTTGGTTTTGGCAAGGCTCGGGAGGTCTCAGAGGCCATTCGCAAGGGAACAGAAAACGCGAAGAAAAATCTTTTTGCCTACAATATCGGGCCCAGCACGTTGCCGCATGAGGTGAACGGTTCTTTCGGAGGGGGAAGGGTGCTTCTTCGCCCTGCTTCGTTGGGAACGGGTCTGATTGCGGGTGGTGGAGTCCGATCTGTTCTGGAGGCCGCTGGCGTAAAGGATGTTTTGGCTAAGTCGATGGGTTCCAGTAACGCGGCAAACGTCGTCAAGGCAACTGTGGATGCACTTTCCAAGCTCCGGACTCGGACTCAAATTTTGGAACTACGTGGCAAGAAACGTCCCTCGAAAGCGGTGGCTGTGGGGGCATCCTCATGAGCACTACCGTTCCACGTCCTGGGGCTCGGCATCGTCGTAAACGTCTTGGATCCGGCGAAAGTTCGGGCAAGGGAAAAACTTCAGGAAAGGGGCACAAGGGTCAGAAAGCCCGTTCGGGAGGAAGTCTGCGACTGGGTTTTGAAGGAGGTCAGATGCCTCTTATCCGGCGCATACCGAAAAGAGGATTTAATAACGCTGTTTTTACGCAGCGCTTTGCCCCTGTGAACCTAAACAGTTTGGACCTTTTTTCCGATGGAGCGAAAGTAGATGAAGCAAGCCTCCGTCAGGTTGGATTAGTTAAGGGCGATTGGGCTGGAATTAAGATTCTGGGTGGTGGAAAACTGAAACCTAAAAATCTGATTCTCGAAGTGCATGCGGCTAGTGGTGCAGCCAAAAGCGCGCTCGAAGCGGCAGGGGCAAAAGTTACCCTGCTGAAGCGTTAAGCCCTTAGCGGCGAATTTCGGGCCATGCTTCACGCCCTTTTCAACTGCTTTAAGATTCCGGAACTCCGGCATCGGATTATTTTCACGCTGGCTCTGATTGTTGTCGTTCGGATTGGTGCGTCGATCCCTTGTCCTGGAATTAATCCATTGGTGTTGGGGGAGTTTTTCCGACAGGTGGTGGATCAGCAGGATCAAGGGAGTGTGATCGGGCTGTTTAATTTGTTTAGCGGAGGTGCCTTGGAAAATTGTGCGATCTTCTCCTTAACGATCATGCCGTACATCAGTGCGAGTATCGTCATGCAGTTGGCCACTGGGGTGATTCCTTCCCTTGGTAAAATGGTTCGAGAAGAGGGGGGTAGGCAGAAGATTACCCAGTACACGCGATGGGGCACTTTGATCCTTTGCGTCGTTCAAGGATATCTCCTTGCGACAAGTTTTGAAAATCCGTCAAAAATCCCAATTTTCTCGGGTATTGATCAGGTGATTCAGCGGTTAGGACCTCTCGTTCCTGAGCCTGGCTTCGCTTTTCGAGCCATGACGGTCATTACACTTACGGCTGGAACGATGCTACTGATGTGGATTGGTGAGCAGGTTACGGAAAAGGGTATTGGTAATGGTATTTCCCTCATCATCACGATCGGAATCGTGGCACGGCTCCCCGCCGCACTAGTTGCAGGGTGGCAGGTGTTTGTCCCTCCTGCTGGCAGTGGGCGTGATCCGATCAGTCCATTCATTCTCTTTCTGCTCCTTGCTTTTCTTTTTGTGGTCATTGCATCCACAATTGCTCTGACTCAGGCCTTACGAAAGGTGAGTGTACAGTATGCAAAACAGGTCCGGGGAAATCGGGTGTATGGCGGGCAGACCTCATTCCTTCCTCTGAAGGTGAACTACGCGGGTGTTATGCCGATTATCTTTGCGAACGCAATTCTTCTATTCCCTGCAAGTATCATTGGGTTCCTTTTTCCGGGTTCCCCCACGGCAAATCGAATCGCTGCCGCATTGGCCACGGGGACTCTTCATTATGTGCTCTATGCAGGAATGATCTTTTTCTTCTCCTATTTCTGGGTTGCGATGGTGTTTAACCCGATTCAGATCGCAGATGATATGAAACGGCATGGAGGTTTTATCCCAGGAATCCGCCCTGGTGAGACCACAGCACAATTTCTGGATTATGCGATGACACGCCTTACTTTTGCTGGAGCCATCTTCCTCACTGCGTTGGCTGTCCTTCCTATGTTGGTGCAAAACTTCCTCGGAGTGCCCAGCATTACAGCTCAGTTTTTCGGTGGAACTGGATTGTTGATTATCGTCGGGGTGATGTTGGACACAATGCGACAGGCCGAAACCTATCTTTTGCAGAGGCATTATGACGGGTTTTTGAAAAAAGGTAGGATCAAGGGGCGGAGCACGGGCGGGAATGTGGGTACGGCACAGACGATTTCGGAACGCCAGATAGCTTGGTTGTTGGTTCTGATTGCGATCATCGCTTTGGGCGGGATTGTGATTTCCCTCCGCTAAGGCCCCTCGGGCCATGCCGATCATTCCGATCAAAGATGCCGCGGGGATTGCGGGTATGCGAGCGAGCTGTCGCCTAGCAAGAAAAGTTCTTGAGGAGTTAGTGCATCGACTTGAACCTGGTCGAACGACAGGGGAGGTGGACAAGTGGGCAGGGGAGTTAATCGCCAAAGAGGGAGCGAGGAGTGCTTTTCTCGGATACCGTAAATTTCCAGGCCAGTTATGTATATCTGTTAATGAAGAGGTGGTCCACGGAATCGGGGGACCGAGAAGGTTAGCCTATGGAGATGTGGTTAAGTTGGATGTGGGCATCATTTTAAATAGCTGGGTAGGAGATACCGCAATCACTGTGGGATTGGGCGCGATTTCACCTTCTCGGCGAAAGCTTTTAGAGAGAACAGAGGCTGCTTTAATGGCTGGAATTGCAGCCGCCCGAGGTGGAAATCGGTTGGGTGAGATTTCTCATGCAGTTGAGCGAACGGTGAAATCAGCAGGCTACAGTGTGGTAAAAGAATTTGTTGGTCACGGGGTAGGGCGGAAATTGCATGAGGAGCCTCAAATTCCAAATTTTGGAAAAGCAAATGCTGGGCCTGTTTTGAGGCCGGGCATGACGTTGGCCATTGAGCCTATGGTGAATGAGGGCGCAGAAGAGATTCGGATTTTAAAGGATGGATGGACAGCAATCACAGCAGATCGAAGCGACTCTGCGCATTTTGAGCACGTTGTTTTGGTCACTGAGGGAGATCCGGAGATCTTAACCATCTCATCTTTAACGAGTTGTAATTTTAATTTAGCTCTGCCTGTGTAGGCAGGTTTAGAAACACTTTAAAAAAATGCAGATATCTTTGAGAGAAAGGGGCTTGCCAAGACCTTTCGTTTTCGATAGGATTTCGAACTATTTTTTATGAGAGTCCGAGCATCTATCAAACGCCGCACCAGCGACTGTCAAGTCGTTCGCCGTCGGGGACGTATCTACATCATCAACAAAAAGAACCCGCGTTTGAAGCAGAGGCAGGGATAAAAATATGCCACGCGTACTAGGTGTTGATATTCCCGGAGAAAAGAGGGCTGAGTTCAGTCTTCGGTATGTTTATGGTTTGGGTTCGACCCGTGCCCGTCAGGTGATTGAAGAAGCCGAAATTCCTGCTGATCTCAGGGCCAAGGATTTGACCGACCAACAGATCAATCGGATCATTGGTGTGATTCAACGAAATCGTTTTCTCATCGAGGGAGATTTGCGAAGAGACACGCAGCAAAACTTAAAACGCCTACAAACGATTAACTGCTACCGGGGAATCCGTCATCGCAAGGGTTTGCCTGTTCGGGGTCAGAGGACTTCCACAAATGCAAGGACTCGAAAGGGACCTCGTAAGACCGTGGGCGTAATCCGAAGTAAGGATGCGAAAGCGGCTAAGACTTAATTGTATGAGCGAAAACGAAAAAAAGCCAGAATCCAAACCAGCTGCCAAACCTGAGGCCAAGGCAAAAGTTCCTTCCTCTGAGCCAGCAAAGACAAAGAAAGCAAAGAGCGGCAAGTCGACTGGCGGTGGAAAAGACTCTGGAAAAAAGGAGGAGGTGATCCTTTCTCCTGAAAGTTTGACTTTGGATGGATTGGAAGACGCTTCGAAGATCAAGATCCCTAAAATTAAGGGTGCGAAGCAGATTCAGAATGGAGTAGCTCATATTTTAGCAACGTTTAACAACACGGTTGTTTCGATCACCGACTTAAAAGGTAATGTTATTGCATGGTCCAGTGCCGGGAAAATGGGTTTCCGAGGATCGAAAAAGTCGACGGCTTACGTCGCTCAGGTTGTTGCACAGGATGCAAGTCGCCAGGCTATGGCTCACGGGTTAAAAGAGGTAGAGGTTCGTGTGAAAGGCCCAGGCATGGGGCGTGAGTCCGCTGTGCGTGCGCTTCAAGCTGTAGGCTTGGAAGTCAGCATGATTCGGGATGTGACGCCTGTGCCTCATAATGGTTGTCGCATGCGCAAGGCACGAAGAGTTTAAGGAGTAAATTTATGGCACGCTACACAGGTTCTCGTGACAAGATTAACCGACGTTTTGGTCAGCCCATCTTTGGGCCCTCCAAAGCACTCGAGCGTCGCAATTTTCCCCCTGGGGTCCACGGTGCAAAAGGTCGTCGCAAGCAGTCTGACTTCGCGATTGCAGTTGGGGAAAAGCAGAAAATGAAGTACGGGTATGGAATTTTAGAGAAACAGTTCCGTCGTTATTATCAAAAGGCGGTGCAGAGCCGAGGGGTTACTGGCGAAAAGCTTCTTCAACTTTTGGAAACTCGACTGGATAGCATTGTGGATCATTTGGGCTTTGCCTCCACCCGCAGGAGCGCCCGTCAGATGGTCTCCCACGGACATATTGCCGTGAACGGGAAAAAGGTTTCGATTCCGAGTTACGGGTGCCGCACAGGAGATGTGGTCGAGGTTAGGGATACTCCAAAGTCTAGGCAGCTGGGTACGAATGCTCTCGAAAAGACCCAAATTCGTCCTGTTCCGGATTGGCTGACCCTGAATAAGGAGCAATTTAAAGGTACGCTCACAAGAATTCCGACCCGCGAAGAACTCAACCCGGTTGCCAACGAGCAGTTGGTCGTCGAGTTGTACTCGAGGTCGTAAAAAACTTCATCATCTGCTACCGATGATGAAAACCAACGAAAGTTAACATCGGCCGTCGGTCCCTTTCCCAGGTAGCGGGGGAGGGGAAACCCGGCCGGAAAGAGAGAAAAGATTATGCCCCTACGACTTGGAAGATTCGAAGTGCCGAACCGGCTCCAGAAAAACGAAGATACCGCAACGGATACCTATGCTCAATTTACAGCTGAGCCTTTTGAGGCAGGCTATGGAACAACATTAGGTAATTCTCTTCGCCGCGTGCTTTTGAGCTCACTCGAGGGTGCGGCCATCACCAGCGTCAAGATAGCTGGCGTCCAACATGAATTCAGTACGATTGATCACGTCGTGGAGGACATTACTGAAATCGTTCTTAATCTCAAGAAGCTGAAATTTAAGCTACCGAATCGTGAGCCCCGCCTTTTGACCTTAAAGGTGAATAAAGAAGGCCCCGTAACAGCTGCGGATATTGAATTGGATGCGGGAATTGAGGTTTTGAACCCCAAGGAAGTCATCTGCACGCTGGATAAAAAGGCTAAATTTGAGGCTGAATTTGAAGTGCGTATGGGTCGTGGGTACGCCACTTGGGAAGACAATAAGCGGGAAGATTCTCCGATTGGATTGATTCCCGTAGATTCCCTCTTTTCGCCCGTTACCAAAGTAAAGTACGAGGTCAAAAATACCCGTGTTGGACAGCGTACCGATTACGACAAGCTCGTGCTCGAGTTGTGGACGGATGGACGTCTAACTCCGGATGAGGCGTTGCTGCATTCGGCGGGAATCTTGCGCCACCACTTAGATATCTTTGCCAACTTTGACAAAGAGCCGATTGAGTTCGAAGAGGTGAAATTCGAAGCTCCTGTTGAAAATACCGCCCTGAAGAAGCTTCTTGCGATGAGCGTGAACGAAATTGAACTTTCCGTTCGTGCCGCGAACTGCTTGAACAATGCGAATATCACCACAGTCGGGATGTTGGCACTGAAATCTGAAGCGGAGATGCTGAAGTACCGGAATTTCGGCAAGAAATCCCTTAATGAAATTAAGGACAAGTTGACGTCCTTAGGGCTTTCCCTCGGCATGAAGTTTGATGCTTCCATGCTCACGATCCCTGTGGCACCTGTTGAAGCGGCTGGGACGAATGGGCAGGCATGAGACACCGTCAAAACACGACGAAGTTAGGTCGTACGTCTCAACACCGGGACAGCATGCTGGCCAATTTGGTCGGCTCGCTAATTCGGCACGAGAGAGTGCGAACGACTGTTTCTCGGGCGAAGGCTGCTCGTCCTGTAGCTGAGAAGCTTGTGACCTTGGGCAAGAAGGGAAGCCTACATCATCGTCGGCTTGCAATCTCGGCCCTCCATGAAACCGATCTTGTGCATAAGCTTTTTGCAGAGATTGCCCCACGGTTCAAAGATCGAGCAGGTGGATATACAAGAATCTTGAAGCTGGGATATCGACAAGGGGATGCGGCTCCTACCGCCTTGTTGGAGTGGGTTGTGAGGCCTGCGCCTGTGGTCGAAGTTCAGCCTGAAGCGACCAAAGATAAGGCAAAGGCAGAAAAACCTGCCAAACCAGCGAAGCCCGCTAAATCCGACAAGAAAAAGTAGGGATGGTTCAGGCGCTTAGCCTGAGACAAGTCGAAAGAGTACCCACGCCAGCATCATTGAGATGATGGCAGCAATAATGACTTTGCGTCGGGCTAATCGGCTTTCCACAAGCAGTGTAGGTGCTTGTTTGACCTGGGACATCGGAGATACAGAACGGATGGGTTGATGGCGTCCGGAGGTAACCATGGAGGCCTCTTCGACCAGGCGGCGTGAAGTTTGGCCTAAGCGGGATGATTCACGATTGATTCGTCGCATTTCCTCACGGATGGGGTCTCTCTTTAAGCCTAAAAAACTCATCTACCTATATGACGGATGTAGTTCGTCCGAATCAAGATTGAGATGAGACGGATTGGGGAGAAACTCTGAATAAAATCAAAGATGGGGTAGGGCCCCTTATCTTCTTATTTCAGAAAGTGATAAAGAATCAGGCCAACCAATAAGGCAATAATCAGGGGAAGGTTAAAAGCTAGCCCACGAATCAAATTTGTTGAAAAAGACTCAGGAGTGATTCCGCCGGTGGAACCTTCACTGTCTTGAGAATCTTGCGAGGCAGGATCCAGATCACGACCTCGGAGTGCATCGATCTTAGCACGCGATTGGGTGTAGATTGCTTGGGCTTGGTCCACTTTGGCTAGGGATTTCGAGAGTTCCTCCTCAATGTCCGTTGCCGACCATTCGGAGGGGTCAATGCTTGTGATGAGAGCCAACTGTTCGCTAAAAACCTGTCGCGTTTCGTGCATCTGGTCGACTTCTTTGCGGCCTTGTCCTTCTGCGCGTTCTAGGATGACGACACCGCGGAGGAGATTATCTCTGATCTCTTTCTGCCCCTGAACAAGCTCCTGACGCCGAGTGCTTAGCTCTTGGAGTTTTCTTTTTCTCTCCTCGAGATCTTGCTGTTGGCGTTGAAGTTGGATCAACTCATGTTGGCTTTGTTGAAGCTCTGCATTGAGATCTTCGAGTGGACCTCCTGAGGGAAGAGGCAGATCCTGTTGATCTTCTGAGGAGGAACGAAGTCGACTCATGGGATCGTAAGTACGGTACCAATTTTAAGATTACGGTCGTCAAGGCCAGGATTAGCCGCCTTGATTTTAGCAATTTCCTCGTTCAGGTCCAAAGAGGCTGGATAGTATTTCTTGGCTAGTTTCCAGAGTGTGTCTCCGCGACCGACGGTGTGCTGCTTTGCATTTGCAGAGGGCGTGGCAGCCTCAGCGGGTGCGGCGGGCGGTGTAGCCGCTGGAACGGAGGGAATGGAGCTTGCCGACTCCTGTGATTTTGATGCTGTTGCTTTAAGGGGCTTTGGTTCGGTAGGGGATGCAGGGACAACAGCTGTGGCTTTTTGAGGAACAGCGGCACCTGCAGCTTGCGAGACTTGAGCTTGCTTGGCTGCGAGGGTTCCCTGGAGTTCGGTGATCTGCTGTTTGAGGTCGATATTCTCTTTGCTCATCCGAGCGATTTCTGCCGCATTTTGGATTCCGCTATTTGTTAAAGTGAGGGCGAAATCAATCTTCGCTTTTTCCATTGCGGCCACGACTTCTTCTCGATCCGAGGCATTGGGCCGAGCCTCGAGGTACTTTTGGTAGAAGTAGATGGCACTGATGGGGTCGCCGAGCTTGTCACCATATAGAAGCCCAATTTGTAGGTAGGCTTTCACGACGGTGGGATTTACTGAGACCGCTTTTTCAAACTGCTTGATGGCGGCAGGGTAGTTTAGATCAGCGACATCTTTACTGGCTTGGCGAAAGAAAGGGTTACGTTCGTCCTCGGCATCAGAACCAGAGGGATTCTGCTGGCAGGAGGTTAGAACTAGGGCGGACAGTAGGGTCAGAAGGATTGTGTTCTTCATGTCGAAAGAATGGTCACACAGATGCGTTTGGGCAAGCCAAGGGTTTGCCTTGGCGGGGTAAGCATCTTCGCATAGGATTTTATTTTCTCGGGGTCATAGCTCAGTTGGTAGAGCGCCTCAATGGCATTGAGGAGGTCTGGGGTTCGAATCCCCATGGCTCCATGAGTCATCATTCTTTTCTCGCCAGAGACGTAAGTGGGATGGGTCTGGGGAGGTTTACTTCAGGGACCAATCCCCATGGCTCCATGCTCGATCATCGCATTCGAGCATTCTTGGTATGTGGCAGAATTCCGCTATAAAAAATCGATGGGCGAACCTTTAATTAGTATGAAGGGCAAGGTGGTCTTGATCACGGGGGCTACACGGGGCATCGGTCGTGCTGGGGCATTGCAGTTGGCAGCACTTGGTGCGGAGTTAGTTTTGGTAGGGCGGCACCGTGGTCGTTTGGAGGAGGTGGCTAGGAGCTGCAAAATGGCAGGAGCCCCCGAGGTGAGAACCTACTCCGTGGACCTAACATCTCGAAAGCAGGTCGGGGAGTTGGCAGAAAAGCTGATGGTAACAGAAGGTAAGTTGGATGTTCTGTGGAATAATGCGGGCGGGTACTTCACGGAGCGCAGGGTGACGGAGGAGGGATTGGAGCGAACTTGGGCGATGAACCACCTGGCGTATGTAGATTTGACGCAAAGACTTTTGCCTTTACTGGAAAAGTCGGTGGACCCGAGAGTGATCTGCACAGCATCCGAGGCTCATCGGATGGGCTCAATTCATTGGGATAATTTGCAAGGCGAGCGAAGTTGGAACGGGTGGAAAGCCTACTGTCTGACCAAATTGGCTAATATCCTTTATGTTGCAGAACAGGGTCGTCGTATGGATGAGTCCAAGATCCGAATCTGTGCTGTGCATCCCGGACTGGTGAACTCAGCCCTAGGGGATGAAAACCAAGGGTTGAGTGGTGTGGCGTTTCGACTACTGAAACTCTTCTTTGGAAAAACTAATGAAGAGGGGGCTGATACGGCTGTGTGGCTAGCTTCTCAGGCGGCGCGACCCACTCAAGGTGCGTACTATGCATACCGAAAAGAGCGTATCCCTAAAGCCTCTGCACAGAGTTTGGAAAGTGCTCAGCAGTTATGGGAACTGAGTCAAAGGGCGTGATGAGTCTACGAATCGGGTCTTTAAAGTTGGCCACTCCCTTGTGTCTTTCGCCATTGGCGGGATACACAAACTTACCCTTTCGCCGAGTTGTGCGGGAGTTGGGAGGGTGCGGAATGGCGACGACGGATCTGGTCAACGCCCGATCTTTACTGGAAAACAATCGAAGAGCTTTGGAGTTGGTGGCGACATCTCCTGACGATCGACCATGGGCGGTACAGCTTTTTGGGGCGGTGGCCTCGGAAATGCGGGATGCGGCGAAGAAGTGCGAGGATCTGGGGGCGAACTCGGTGGATATTAATATGGGCTGTCCCGTCAGGAAGGTGTGCAAGGTGGGGGGAGGGTCGGCGATGATGACCGAATTAGGTAAGACGGCGGAGTTGGTCAGGGGGATGGTGGCAGGTGTAAAGATTCCGATTACGGCTAAGATGAGATTGGGTTGGGATGAGAAGAATCTGACGGCACCCGATTTGGCTAAGGCTTTGGAAGAGGCAGGGGTAGCGGCGATTTTTGTTCACGGACGAACAAGAGAGCAGGGTTTTGCGGGTTTGGTTAATTTGCAGGGGATTGCCTCGGTGGTGGCCATGGTGAAAAGTATTCCTGTGATTGGGAATGGGGATGTGACGACTCCCGAAGGGGCGAAGCGGATGATGACGGAAACGGGTTGTGCGGGGGTGAGTGTGGGACGGGGGGCGTTTTACAATCCATGGATCTTTCGAGCCACGGCTCACTATTTAGAAACTGGGGAGTTGATGGCAGAACCTGATTTTGAGGAGCGGGTGAGGGTGATGAGTAGGCATTTGGAGAGGAACATTGATTTCTTTGGGGAAGAGAGGGGGTGTGTGCTTTTTCGCAAGGTGATTCCTTGGTATGCGAAAAGGTTCGGTCCTGCGAGTGAGTTTAAGAAGGTGGCGGTGAGAATCAGCTCAAAAGCAGATTACGACAAGGCGCTGAATGATTATCGTGAGTGGCGTAAGCAGTTTTTGGATCAGAAAGGAAATTTACAGGGCAAGTTTGCCCCATCTAAGCTGGAAGCGGTTTTTGCTGGGGATGGGCCAGTGGAGAGGCCAGAAATTCCTGTCCCAAAAGGCGCGGTAGAGAACTGGTAAATATAAGACATTAATTATTAGTAAGATACAAAAATTAAAATTCAACAAATGTCCTCTTGAAAAAAAAATAAAAATATGCATAACTGACCACATGATTACTACTATGTTCAATAAGCGATTAAAACAGATTGCGGTTCTAGCAACTCTAATCTCAATAGTGAGTTCAACCCAAGCGGCAGTGGCTCTGGTGTCGCTGGTCTCGAACATTGGAAATCCGATGGGTGAGGAAACTTATTTTCATACTTCATCTCCCGTTTACCAGTCATTTACCACTGGAAGCTCTGGCGCAAATATTTATGAAATTAGCTTATCTCTTGGTTTTATTCGCAGCCCTGCGATAGAGGTTTCGCTTAATGCAGATGCTGCTGGATCCCCAGGTTCTGCTTTGTCTTCTTCCTCGTTCATCTATTCCCCAGGTTCCCCAGTTTCATTCCAAGCGAACACCTTCAAGGGAAGTTTTAGTGTCGCGGCTAATACCACCTATTGGGTGAAAGTTGCGGCGACTGGAGATAGTTCTCTTGAAAATTACCAATCGATCACTTTTAATACGGCAGAAACTGGATTAACGGGCTGGAGCATTGGCAACAGCCATATTTACGGAGAGGGACTCTATACCATGCCCGGAGCGCCGATTCTAATAGAGATTAAGGGCACTGCTGTTCCTGAGCCTTCGGTCTCTTGCTTACTAGGGCTAGGTTTGGGTGGACTCGCTCTTGTTCGTCGCAAAGCTCGCGCTTAAGCGATTCCCTCGATCCCGATTGTGGGAAATGGGGCTAACAACCCGCCGTGTATTTTACCAGAAGAGAGGTGTCCACATCGATGCCTAGGATACCTAGGTAAGTAGTGTTGCCGCGGGGTTGAGCAGTTTGTTTGAGCCATTGTGAGGCTGAGAGGATGCAGAGGTGTAGGCCGACAATGAAAACTTTGAGAAGTTAGAAATTCCTATCGCAAAAGGGCCGGTGGAGCACTGGCAGGCAAGAGTTTGACTCGAGCTTCAGTTTGCTCAATGTTTCCTATTGTCCTTATGGATAAACATTCCCATCTATGGCTCTGACCGTTTTTAATCAGGTTCCCATGGCGATTTTCGCCTATTCGATCCCTGTGATCTTGTTCTTGTCGGTAGGGATGTATCTTCTTCTGAGGCTGGGAGAGCGGATCGGTCGAAAGCATTTGGAGTGCGGCGCAGGCAAATTAAAGGACACCTTCGGTGTTGTGGATGGCCCTATCTTTGCACTTTTCGGCCTTTTGGTGGCTTTTACCTTTTCTTCTGCACTCACTCGATTTGAGGGAAGGCGAGCATTGATTGTGCAAGAGGCAAACGCGATTGGAACTGCCTATCTTCGTCTGGATCTGCTCCCGCCGTCTGATCGTCATCCGCTGCAGGGCTATTTCAAAAAATATGTGGATTCACGAATCCGAACCTATGAACTGATTCCTGATATGAACGCGGTGCTTAAGGAGTGTGAGCGAAGCCAAGGGCTTCAATCTCAGATCTGGAAGGGAGCCTTGGAAGGGGTGGCCAACTCTCCCAACACTCTCGCGGGGATGCAGTTGATTCCTGCGTTGAATGAAATGATTGATATTACTACTACCCGATCCTCCGCGATGCAGTTTCACACCCCGATGGTGATTTTTGGGATGTTAATGGCTTTATCTCTCATCACCTCTCTTTTGGTTGGATATCAATTCGCAGGACTTGAGAAAAAGAACCGACTGCACCCTTTACTCTTTATTACGACGATCAGTATTACCTGTTATGTAATCCTAGATATGGAGTATCCAAGGCTTGGATTCATTCGTATGGATTCGGCGGATGCAATCCTGCGAGATGTTCGGACGAGCTTTGGTCCGTGAAATCAGTAAGAAGAGAGAGATTACCAACCGCTGTTGGCCATTGAGCTGACCATCGCCTGAGCTGCGCTGACTGCGGCTAAAGGGTAAGCTTGGCGTTGAGACTCTGTTTGGTCTCCCTGAACGAAAAAGGTTGTGGTGCCTATGACGGTCGAGTTTGGAATCGCGTCCTTTTTCTCCTTCATATTGTATAATCTGTACTGAACGGTGACGAGGAGTTGGAACTGAAGGGTGGTTAAGAACTGCTCGGTGGATTGACGGATTGCGGAACGCTCCACCTTCTTGATGGTAACTTCCAAAATCGCATCGCTTTCATCCTTTCGGGCGTGGCGATAGGTTCCGTCCCGATCCAGTTCTTGTAAGATCGCATTGGTCATAATGCCGGGCAGATCTGTTTCATCCGTCTCGTTTTGAACTGTTGGCACGTAGATGACTCGGACATCTTTAAGCTCCTGCTTTTTCGGGGTGCTACCCATCTGGTAGTTGGCACAGGAGCCAAGGCAGAGGGGAAGGAGCAGGAGGAGAGGCCACTTCATGGATTGGGTACGTTACGGGGTTGGGCCTGAGGATTCGATCTAAAACTGATCTTCGATTTGTCCGGTGTTTGGGTCTGCTGCTTTGTCTCAGAGATCAGATCTTCTAAAACACGTTTTCTTTGGCGAGCTTCCTGGCCTGCAGGAGAGTCTGGGGTTTGGGTGATGACCTCATTGTAGTATACGAGGGCTGCCGGATAGTTTCCCGCCTTGTCATAGAATTTGGCAACGGAGAGGGAACCACCGCTCAGGCGCTGTTGTAGCATGGCAATATTCTCTGTGGCCTGCTCTGTTTTGTCGCTGCGCTTAAAACGTGCCAGGTAATCTTGAAAAGCCTCAATCCCTTTTTGTGCGGCGGTTTGGTCGTATTCCGGTTGCCGAGCTGCCTTGGACCAGACATAGCCGATCTGGTACTGGGCATCATCGATCAGGTCGTTTTTTGGGTACTTGTCGAGAATCTCCTCGTAAAATTTGACAGCTTCGGGCCACTTTTTCTGTTTTTCCCTGGCAAGCCCGCAGTGAAATGTTGCCAGAGGTGCATAAGTGCCAAAAGGAGCAGCCTTAATAATCGTCTGGTAGATTTCCACTACTTTATTCATGTCGGCAGGCATGGGGATTTTCCACATCATCTGGTGCTGGCCTGCCAAGTAAACGTTTCCGATGGCAAACATTCGCTCGATGGCAAGGTCCCAGTACTGGTTTGAAGCCGTTTCTTCGACCATCTTCTTGTAGGCCTTATAGGCGTCCCAATATTTTGTCAGGTGTTCATACATCTCGCCCACCTTGTATTGTGCTTCCGCACGACGAAGGTCGTCTGGGTTCTCTTTGACGAAATCTTGGTAGATCTTAAGAGCTTGATCGAAATATTTGATCGAATTGGCATTTGCCTCACCTCCACGCCTGTCCGTCTCATCCCGAAGTCGTTTTGCTTCCTGCTGTTTTTCTTTACCTAATTGACGTGCGGCTTGGGCGGCTTCGTTATCACCAAGCTCTGCCATTCGATCGGCGGACGCGAATTCTTCGTCCGCATCTCGCTCGATCTGCTCGACCTGCTCGTACGCCTTACCAATGGTTTCGGCGTTCTTTGCCGTCTGGAGAACGTCACTGGCCGTACCTCGGTTACCCAAAATGTCTGACTCAAATGTAAAACCTTCCCCAGGGGTATAGTTGGTGAAATTAAGGGGAATCTTCGTATTTCCCTCTGCTAGCCAATTGCCTTTGAGATCGACATAGCCCCATGAGGGCCCTTGGGAATCTCCGTTCAGAAGACGTGAACCGATGCGAACACGGGCTTTTCCGTCACGAAATCCGTTTTCCACCGCCTCAATCTTTGCCGTGGTGTCTTGTCGTCCATCTGTTCCAACTCTTGAAGGAGCGCCTTTTTGGGGGAGGGCAGCTGAGATCATAACTTCATCGATAATGACTTTCCCTTGTGGATCGACGAAGTTCCAAACGCCTCCTGAAAATTCATTATCCTCACGTTTTCCTCCAATGTTGACCGCAGCAAGGCCCTGAGAGAAGGGAAGTGCTTCGGCGTATTTTGGGGGGACTGTGAAGGCACCTGTGCGGTCGACATAACCCCAAAGGCCGTTGACTTGGGCTCCAGCGCGATCTTCTGAGAAAAAGTAAACTTGATCAAATTTGGGAGGTACTACCATTTCCCCGTCTTTGCTGATAAATCCCCATTTTCCTTCCCATTGAACAGCCGCAAGGCCTTGGCGAAAAATTCCTGCGCTTTCGTATTTTGGTTCAACGAGAAATTTCCCTGCTCGATTGATAAATCCCCATTTGCCGTTCTCTTGAACTGCTGCGGCTCCATCACTAAACAGGAACGCACTTTCAAAGCGGGGTTCGATGACAAACTTTCCTTCGCCGTTTATGTATCCCCACTTGCCATCTTTTTTGACTCCGGCAATGAAGTCGGAGAAGGGGAGAGCTTGTTCGTACTGCGGTTCGAGGACGAATTTGCCTGTTCGGTTTACGTAGCCGTATCGTCCCCACCACGCTTTTTTTGGAAGTAGATCTACCCCGGTATCGGCCTGTGGAAGAGACATGCTTGGCAAACCGAGAAATAAGCCTACCGATACGATTGATAGGCAACGCTTTGTGGTATTTATAAGTCTCACAGCTTCAATATTTTAACGAGATCCGTGTAGGCGTCAAGATACCCAAGATAGAGTGGGAATTTGGATAAAAGCGAGTAAGGTAACAGACTATGAATTTTATTTCTTGGTTCTGTTTTGCGGTCGGTTTCCTTGGGGTTACAAGTTTACGTGCAGAATCACCAAAGGATTTTACTGTGATGGCGTACAACGTGGAGAATCTTGCCGATGTAGATCGGGTAGCTCCGTATGATGATTACGTTGAGGCACCCGATGACCCCAATAGTTATGGACCGAGCAAGCTGGCGAGAAAACTCAAGACCATTGCAACTGTAATGAAGAGCATTGGAAATGGTGTTGGTCCGGATGTGGTGATTCTGAACGAGCTGGAGGTGGATCATACCCCCGAATCCACAGTGAAAGAGATTCCTGAATTCCTAAAAAAATATTCTGAGACGACTTATGAGAAGATGCTCTCGTCCGAGCTGACTGATGAGTTGAGGGGGCTGCCCGCCGAGGTTTGGTTGTTGAAGGCACTCGAGGACGAGGGACTAAAGGGGTATACGATCATAGTCGGCGATGTTCCAGATTCGGCCCAAAAGCATCAAGATGCCATTACCGTAGGGCTGCTAACCCGTTTTCCGGTTATTTCCAAAAAGACATGGGAGACCCCCTCTGCCCGAGGGATTCTTGAGGCGAAACTTCAGGTCGGAGATTCAACATTCACGGTTATGGGGAACCATTGGAAAAGTGGGGCAGGTAACCCGGCGATGGAAAACACGCGTCTGGGAAATGCGAAAACCGTAAGAGATCGCCTCGACCAGATCCTTCAAGAGAATCCCAAGGCTGATGTGGTCCTAGGTGGGGATTTCAATACTCAATATAACCAAGGGCAGAGATACTCCTTTATGACCAAAACAGCGATCCAGGATGTTTTAGGTTCTCAGGGAGACGCAGCCATGTTCAAGGGAGAGGGGAAGCCTGATTTGTATAATCTTTGGTTCGATGTGGCCCCCGATCAAAGATTTTCGGATGAGTACAGCGGCGAGTGGGGAACTTTAATTCAGATTCTTGTCACTCGTGGCCTAGGGGACGGAAAGGGTGTGGATTATGTTCCGGGAAGCTTTCATCAGGTTCGTGTTGCTGGTGTGAATTCTCGCGAGCCCTTGGGATTGCCTTGGCGATGGACAAATTATGGGCCGGGTTGGGGCGCGAGTGATCATTTTCCTGTGATTGCAACCTTTCGGTTAGAAAGTGAGGCTTCAACCAGTGATAGAGTTTTACCCCAAAGCTCACTCCCTCAAAAAGAGGCTGTAAAAGTAGGTTTTAATAAGATCGATCGCTCGAAGCTTCGAAATGCTTCTGTACTCAAAAATGCGACACCAGAAGAGTTAGCGAAGGCGATGGGTGAATTTTTTGTTGTTGAAGGAACTTTGTCGAAAATTCGGCCTTTAGAAATCGATGTGGACGGCAAGCCTTACTCACTTCACTCCTTTGATAAGAATCTTAAGGACGCTATCCGTGCCATGGTGAAGGGAAGTCAGGTAAAATTAGTCGGTGAATTGGGGTTGTTTAAAGGAAAACTCCAATTTGTGATTCAAGATTCGAGTTGGATTAAATAAAAATCAGCTGCGATTCGTTTCTTGGGTTAGTCGGTGGAGGCGTTGTTCAATCTCTGGGGTGAGTTGTTGCCATCGAAATCTCCACGACCAGTTTCCCTCCTCTCGTCCAGGAACATTCATACGGGCCTCCGAACCTAAACCCAACACATCCTGCAGTGGATAGACAGCCGTATTTGCAGGGGAGCGTAATGCTAGGGAGATCATATCCCAGTGAATCTGGGATCCGTCCGAAGATAGGTAAGTTCGGGCGTTGTGATTTTCTTTTGCAATCTGTTCCGCGTTACGAGTGGAGTCTTTTCCAGGTTCACTGCGATACCATCCGACGGTCGTGTCGTTGTCGTGTGTCCCCGTATATACTGCGCAGTTGGCGGGATAACTTTCGGGTCGGAATGACTCGGCTTTGGGGTCGTCCCCGAATGCGAATTGGAGAATTCTCATCCCAGGAAAACCGAGGGAGTCCCTCAAAGCATCGACCTCCTTGGTAATGACCCCCAAGTCCTCGGCTAAAATGGGGAGGTCTCCCAATGCATGCCGAGCTGCATCGAAAAGTTTCCGGCCGGGCCCTGGCATCCAGCGACCCCTGATGGCGGTCTTCTCATGGGCAGGAATCTCCCAGTTCGCTTCAAAGCCTCTAAAATGGTCGATTCGGACAATATCGTATAGTTTGAGCGAGTTTTTCAAGCGGGCTATCCACCAAGCAAAAGACTCCTTTTCGTGAATCTCCCAGCGGTAGAGAGGGTTTCCCCAGCGTTGCCCTGTTTGACTGAAGTAGTCGGGAGGGACACCTGCAATGACAGATGGCTGGCCATCTTTTTCCATAAAGAAGAGGTCGGGTCGGCACCAGACATCCGCACTATCATGTGCGACAAAGATTGGAATATCACCGACGATGCAGATTCCTCTTCGGCGAGCCTCTTGCCGAAGGGATTCCCATTGATGAAAAAAAAGAAACTGAAGAATCTTTGAGTGCTTAATTTCTGTGGCGTGCTTCTTTCTCGCTGCATCGAGTGCTGAAGTTTCTCTGTTTCGGAGGGGTTCTGGCCAAAGAATCCAAGGTCCGCCTCCGTGCTCTTTCTTCAGCGCAGAGAAAAGGGTGTACTCCTCCAACCAATCACTTTCTGCCTCGCAGAATTGCATCCATCCGGCCTTCAGCGCGGGGGAGGCGCGACGCGCGAAAGATTGTGCGACTTTATGTAAAAGTGCGGACCGTGCGAGAAGGACGGGACCGTACTCGACCCTGTTTTCTGGGAAGACGGGGAAATTGCGGAGATCTTCATCCTTCAATAATCCCTCATCCCGAAGTGAATCGAAGGAGATGAGCATCGTGTTGCCTGCAAAGGTAGAAAGCGTTTGATAAGGGGAATCCCCATATCCTGTTGGTCCAAGGGGGAGAACCTGCCAAATCTTTTGACCCATTGTGTTGAGGTGTGCCAACCAGCGATGAGCCTCGGGGCCGATTTCGCCCATCCCATAGCGACCCGGAAGGGATGTGGGGTGAAGGAGAATTCCAGCTTGGCGTGAAAAAGGCATGGGAAACGCTAGCGGGAAAGAATCCAGCCCGCCAAGAAGAGGATGGGGATGAGAATTGGAATACTATACTTAAGGATATAACCAAAAAAGGTGGGCATTTTAATTTTTGCCGAGTCTGCAATAGATTTTACAAGAAGGTTGGGTCCATTACCGATGTAAGTCACTGCACCAAAGAAAACTGCTCCTAAAGAAATCGCGGCCAACGTTTTTGGGCATTGGTTTGCAAACAGGGCTACATCGGCGGGATTGAGGAGGTGCAGTTGGGGTTCGTGAAGAGTGAGGGCGAGGGTCAAGAAAGTGAGATAGGTGGGGGCATTATCTAGCACGGCGGATAGAGAGCCCGTAAGTAGATAGAGTTGAAGATCGGTGGGGTGCGGAAAACTCTTTGAGTGAGCTGTTAGAGAGTGAATGACGGGCACAAGGGTTGTGAAAATTCCCAAGAAGAGCCATGCGACCTCCTTGAGAGGCTCAAAAGAAAAATCGTTTTGCTGACGAATGATGGGGTCGGTCAAGCGATGCGAGACCCACGCAGCCCCGACCATAATGATTTCGGGCACACCCCAGGGTGCGCCTGCACCTCTGAGAAGAACGGCACCCAGAATGACCGCAACAAACCAGGAGTTTCGAAGTCCATCGATCCGAAAGGTCTCTTGGGCTGTCTCTTTTTGGCGAACGGGTTGTGGTGCTCTACGGAAGTTTAAGGAATCAAAAATGTAAAAGGCTGTAAGTAGGAGACCCGTGACAACTAACCAATCAGGCCAGAGATGAGTCAGGGTCCAGAAAAAAGGGACGCCATGAAGATAGCCTAGGAAAAGCGGGGGATCCCCAATTGGGGTAAGGCAACCGCCTACATTCGCGACAATGAAGATAAAAAAAACTATATGAAATCCGGTTGCCCGGTACTTGTTCATTCGAATCCAAGGGCGAATCAAGAGCATGGCTGCCCCTGTGGTTCCAAGCAAATTTGCCAGAATTGAGCCTACTGCGAGAAAGGTGACGTTACGGATAGGGGCAGCCTCACCTGAAACTCCGAGACGAATCCCTCCCGTAACCACATAAAGAGATCCGATCAAGGCCATAAAGCTTACGAACTCCTGTAGGGCGTGGATGAGGGGATCAGGTTGCCTTCTTTCGATGAGGTAGTAAGCGATCACCACGGCAGCCAGCCCGAGGGTAAAAATGTGGTATTTCTTGTGCCAGATCTTGGGTGCGAGCAGAGGTCCAAGGGCTATTCCCCCTAATAAAAGAATAAAAGGGGCTAGGATCCAAAGGGGAGGGAGGGCTCCCATGTCCAGAACAGCAAAGGGCATCCACCTTGGATGCAGAGAGTTAATAGCAGGGTCAAGCGGGACTGATTCCTATCCTACGGGTCTTGCCCTGTGAAAAACCGTGACTAACTTCACCTATGTCGATGAGCACCAGCGAAATTGGCTATAACTCAAAGGTTGAGGGCAATGTTGTCCTCACCACATTGGATGCCGCAGTCAATTGGATGCGCAAAAACTCACTTTGGCCAATGCCGATGGGGTTGGCCTGCTGCGCGATTGAGCTTATGGCCTCTGCTTCCAGTCGTTTTGATATTGCGCGATTTGGAGCGGAAGTGATGCGCTTTTCCCCTCGCCAATCCGATCTCATGATCGTGGCTGGTACGGTGACCTATAAGATGGCCCTTGCGACGAAAAGGGTATGGGATCAGATGGCGGAACCGAAGTGGTGCATTGCCATGGGAGCTTGCGCAAGCACGGGTGGGATGTACCGAAGCTATGCGGTCCTACAAGGAATCGATCACCTCATTCCTGTGGATGTTTATATTTCGGGATGTCCTCCACGACCTGAAGCAGTTCTTGAGGGCTTAATGAAACTTCAAGATAAGATTGCCCATAGTCGGGGAGTTGTGTTGGGACAAAAGCAAGTGGCATGAGCGCAAGTTTGGAAATCGCAACCGAGGGATTTCTCCCTGGGACTGAAAAGCTACCCGATTTTCGCGGGGAAACCTCTTGGTCTGTAGAGAAGAGTAAAATCCAAGAGCAACTGGCGGCGCTCAAGGACAAGGGATTTACCTACCTCGTCGATCTCACGGCAGTGGATCATCATGGCGAGGATCCCCGTTTCGAGGTGGTGTACGAGTTGTGTGATATCCAACGCAAAAAGCATCTTCGGATTAAAACCCGAGTTTCAGAGGGCGACTCAGTTCCAACGGTTTCGCACATTTGGAAAACAGCCGAGTGGCATGAGAGAGAGGCGTGGGACATGGTGGGAGTTCGCTTTGCCGGACATACAGATCTTCGGCGAATTCTGATGTGGGAGGGCTATCCGCATCATCCCTTAAGAAAAGATTTTCCCTTGGCAGGTTTATCTACCGAGATGCCGGATATCGCCTTTACCGCAAAAGCTCCTTTGGAAGGGGGGCCTTTCGTCACGAACTCGGCTTCC
>Ga0214923_10002646_pt1 | contig 23501 bp, 22 predicted proteins | sample LL1510_MetaG_FD_177993 | JGI IMG/M metagenome (GOLD analysis project Ga0214923, IMG submission 177993) | Freshwater microbial communities from Lake Lanier, Atlanta, Georgia, United States - LL-1510 | ecosystem: Environmental > Aquatic > Freshwater > Lake | place: USA: Georgia | collected...
GTTAGCCCACCCGTCTGGACGAGCCTTGGTTGGTGCTCTCCTTGGAAAAAGCCGCGTCCCGCGCCGGCCATCAGGAGTGGCCGCTGGCTCCAGAGGTCGCCCGGGCAGTCCTGCATTACCTCAGGAATGACTTCATTCGCCCCATCATTGAAAGAGACACCTTGGAAATGATTTTGCGCCGCTCCCTCACCGGCATCGGTTGCCCCGCCATCGCCCGCCATTTCGAACTCGCCTCCTCCTCTCCCTCCATCAACTTGGCCGCCCTCGCCAAGGAAGCCCCCTTGGAAATGATCTTTTTCCAACGCCTCGCCACCATCGTGGATGAAAAAGTCACCTCTCTTTCCTCAGTTCTCCGTCTGGAAGGTCTTCGTTCCTGCGTGTTGGCCCTGTCCGGCGCCTCCTCCTGGAGGGCTTCCTGCCAGCGTCTCAACGACGAGATTGTTCATTTCATCCGCGCCCGTGCCCGTCACTTCGGCCCCCAACTCCTCGAACTGACCATCTGGTAGGAAAGGGCCTGTGCCCAAAACGATCTTTGAGCGGATCCTCGACCGTGAAGTCGTAGCCGACATTGTCTACGAGGATAACCACGTGCTCGCCTTCCGGGACATTGCCCCCCAAGCCCCTGTCCATATTCTTTTCATTCCCAAACAGCACCATGCTCGCCATGCGGCCGTGCCGCCGGAACACCATGGCATCTTCAGCCACCTTTTTGCCGCCGCCCAAAAAGTCGCCCGCCAAACGAAACTGGACCAAACCGGTTACCGTCTCGTTATCAACAACGGCCCGGACGGCGGGGAAACCGTGCCCCATCTTCATCTTCATCTTCTGGGGGGACGCCACCTCGGTTGGCCCCCGGGCTGAATCCGCCGCTTTCCCCATCGCAACCCCGGCGTATTCTGGGGGGATGAAAAATCCGTTTCTCTCCCCTTGGTTTGCCGTCCTGATCTGTGCTGCTTTGAGCACCGTAACTGATACCCTCGGAACAGTCTGGTGGGAGCAGAAAAAAACTTTTTTTCTCCTTTGGTTGCTGGCGCTTTCCCCGTTGGTATTTCTGGCTTTCGGCTATGTGGGGTCCCACTTCGGCCTAGCCAAAGCCTCCAGTCTCACCAACACCCTAGTGGTGCTGGGGCCGATTTTGGTGGGCATCCTCTTCCGTGGAGAACTTCGCCAACTCTCCGCGTTGGAACTCGTGGGTATGGGCCTGGCCGTCGCCGGCATCGCCCTGTTGACTCTGGGCAGTCCGCGCCCCGTCAGCTGAGATCCTTGCAAAGAATCTTCGAATTCCTGCCGCTGGCCTCGTAAGAGGCCTTCCGCGCAGCCGGCAACATCTCCACGGTTCCTTCCACGAAACCACCCTTGCTCTGTAGGTAGTTGAACGCTTGGGTCGAAAGAGCCATCAACTTTTTTATACCCAGCTCCCGAGCCCGGTTTTCCGCATAGAGCATCAGCTTCTTGCCAATCCCGGCGTTTTCATGGCCCGGCGCGACGAAAAGACATCCCATTTCCGCCGTTTTGCCCTCGAGCGGATGCACGGCCACACAACCGACCATGTTGCCGTCGATCTCGAACACGCTGTAATCCCCGATATCCGCGGCTACCTGCGCCCGGGTCCGTCGCAAGAGTTCCTCCGCCGCCACCGAACTCCCGATCAACCGCATGATCGACCGCACGTCCTTTTTCATCGCCTTCCGGATTTCGGTGTACTCGTCGGCGTAGATCATCGTCCCCACACCTTCGCTGGAAAACAACTCATCCAGCAGCGCCTCGTCCTCCCGCCCGTCCAAAATATGCGCTCGACTCACCCCCTCCTTGCAGGCCCGCAACCCATGTTCAAGCTTGGAGGCCATCTCCTGGCTGATTTCCCCTTTTTTCTTTTTGAGGTACTCCGTCGCCTCTTCCACGGAAAGTTGTGCAGGCTTTTTCCCGCTTTTGGGTAAATCCCCGTTGCCGGTCAGGAAGATCAGTTTCTCCGCCCGCAATGCCTCGGCCACCTCCAAAGCCACGCCGTCGGAATTCACCCGGTAAGTCCGGCCGTCCCCGTCAACTCCCAGGGGCGGGATCACCGGAATGATGCCGTTGTCCAGCAACGCTTCGAGAAATTTGCTGTCCACCCTCTCCACCCGGCCCGTCCACTGCTGGTCAACTCCGCCCAGGATTCCCGCCGGATGGGCGATGATGGCGTTGGTCACCGCTCCCTTGAGATCCACATCGGCCAAATGCTGCAGGATGTCATGACTGTGGGAGTTCGCGGCCCGTTCCGCGACCCGCAAGGTCGCCTCGTCGGTCACTCCCAAGCCATCCACATCGGATGGCTTGAGCTTCATCTCGGTCGCCATCTTTTTGATCCGGGCACTGGCCCCGTGCACCAGCGCCACCCGGATGTTCAGGCTCCGCAAAACCGAAATATCAAGAAATAGGCTGGCTGCCCGTTCATCCTCCAGCACGGCGCTATCCACGCTGAGGACGAAGAGCTTGTCCCGGAAGCTGGGAATATAGGTAAGAATCCCCCGCAGATCGGATGCCTTCATAGTGCGGTTCTAGCACCTTCCATCGACTTTGAACATCAGCCTCTCACCCGCAGCTCCTGAGAAATTTAAGGTTGGCCTGGTCCTCCTTTTCCCCGGGAGGAAGCTCACCGATGCGTGGAATTCCCCGCAGGGCCGAATTCCGCAGAAAATCATGCAAGGCAGCCCCCATTCTGCCTTTTCCCAAATGCTCGTGCCGATCAACGCGAGAACCGCAGGCGGATTTTGAATCATTCACATGCAATACCTTCACCTGGTCCCATCCGATTTTTTCTTTCACCTGCCGGATCAACTCCTCTCTTCCCTCCGGCGCGTTCAGATCGTGGCCAGCCGCATAGGCGTGGGCTGTATCCAGACAGGCCCCCCGACGCGCGGTGGGCAGGGCCTCCACTAACTCTCCCCACTCCTCCATGTCCCATGCAAGGGAGGATCCTTGGCCGGCGGAATTTTCCAAAGCTAGGGGAATTTTACGGGTTCCGGATCGTTCCAAAGCTTCCTGAAACCCCCTCGCCGCCCTTTTTCTGGCATCTGCCGAAGCCACCTCGCCGCGACTGCCGCAATGCACAACCAGGGTCTCTAATTCCAGTTCCTCGGCCCGGGTTAATTCATCGGCCAGCGACTGAACTGACTTTTCCCTCGTTTCCCGAGCTCCGGCCACATTGATGAGATAACCGGCATGGGCGCACACCCAAAGGTTCATCGCCGCTTTTTCTTTTCGGAATGCAACCGCTTCCTCCTCCGACAAGGGGGACATCCGCCACTGCCGGTTGCTCTTCACAAATATCTGGGCGGCATCCTCCCCCAAGGCCCGCGCCCGGGCCAACATCTGCACCAACCCTCCGGCCGTGGAGGTATGCAGGCCGAAGCGGCTCATTTTCCGTCGAAGTTTTTCGGCGTCCACACCGGATTTTTCAGGGATCCGTTTCCCTCCACTTCCAGCATCTCGCTAAAAAGCATGAAGGGGACACCCACAGGCCCAAGGAGATTTTGCTTCATGGAAAAGTTCTCCAACCGATCTGCGGCAATATCGTAAACTCCGTGGCCGGTCGTCTCGACTAATTTGGAAAAGATTTTGAGTTTCTGCACATCGAGTTTTCCCTGGGCCAACGAAAATTCCATCCGGGCGCTTTCCCCGATTCCCAGAGTTTCGATCCAATCAACGGGGGCGTTGATGGCTTTGGCAAAGTTACCCAATCCTGGAAATTTTCCGTCATCAACCTCCAAAACCCCTTCCCCGGTCCACTGCCTCCAGGTGCCGGCGCCGGAGGGCCCTTCAAGCTTGCAGGGCTCATCACTGCTTAATTTTCCGTGATAGCCGGGATTGTCAAAATAAACCTCCACGATCTTGCCAAAGTCAACCTCCTTGAGCTCCACCTGGGTTTTCTGGGTTTTTTTGCCCTTGGGTCCGTCCACGGCCACCTGCACCTCAACCTGCCCACCCCATAGGGAGGCAGGTTTTTTCTCCCTGGTTTTCACGGTGGTTTTCTTGCCCTGAATCTTTACCTCAAGGTTCACATCGCCAAAATGCAGCTTTTTTCCGGCCACCACATAATGAAGACCGGCCGCGCTTTTTCCGGTTGCGGTCATGTCCGTGCGGAATTTCTCTTCCAGGTCGATTTTCCCCTCCAGAGTCACAATCGGGCGGTCGACAAACTCGTAAGGTTGCATCGTCTCGCGCACCTTTTCCCCGAAGACAGGTGAAAATTCCCGGACCGGCAGGGTCGACTCCACGTTGTGGAAATAGACGAACCGAGGATCCAGCGTGTAGCGAATTTCCCCTTTGCCCTCCCCGCCCCCCGAGGTCACCCGGACATTGGTGGCGCGGATTTCCCGTGAGGCATAGACAATATCGGCGTCCAAATCGTCCATCGGCACTCCTTTGTATCGCATGCCGCGGGCCTCCACTTTGCCCTCCAGACGGATCAGATCGGGGGAAAACCCGGCTCCCATAATCCTGAAGCTCAGCAAAGGACGTTGAACAAAATCAAGGCTCGACCAAAAAGGAGCCGCACCCGGTCCAAAGAGCGGAGAAAGGCTTTTCAGATCGAGATCGGAACGCAGATTTCCTTTGAGCTCGGCTTTACCATCAAAGGCCAACTGCAGTCCCAGAACCCCTCCGGAAGAGGCCTCCAGCCGGAGTCCCTGGACCATCCACCGTTTCCCGTCCGTCACCCAAGGCACATGAAGACCCTGGAAAGGAAAAAGGCCGAGACGAAACTCCCCGATCTCCAGATTACAGGCGGCAAAGAAGTTTGGCTCCCCTTTCCAGGTGGCCTCGAGCTTTCCGCTCAATCGGGGAAGCTGCTGAGACCGAAATTCCCGGAGGGCGTAGCCTGCCGACGGGCCGAAAGCCGGGGCCAGACGGGCGGGTTCGACTTGGCCGAAAAATTCCAGCCCCCCAGTCCCGCGGACAAAGTCCGCCGAGCCGTAAGCCTCGACCCCGCCCCGCTCGAGATCCAACTGGAACCGCTCCAGCTTGAGGGCTCCGTCCGCCATCGTCGCCCTGATTTCCAGACTGGGAAGCGCAACCCCCCGCCAAATATTCCGCGCCGCAGTAACCAGGATATCCGCACGACTTTCTTCCGGCCGGCCGATCTCTGCACTAAATTCAGCCTGAATTTTCGGAGCCGGACCTCCCAAGTCCCGCAGCACGCTTTCCGCCTGGCGCCAAACCTTGGCGATGGGAAATTCCTGCGGAGCGGGTTGGCGCCCCGCTTCCATACCTATCCGGCCCTTCAGGTCGAGATCCAGCCCGAGAACCTGGCCTCGAAGGCGCTGAATCCGGATTTCCCCAGGTCGGAACTCCACATTCGCCTCCACCCTTCGCGCCTCGGCTTCCACCCCCTCTCCCAGCGGCCAGGAAATATGGGCATCTCTCAGTCTCGCCCCGGAGAGAAACGGCTCGCCCCGACGCCATGCCAACCAGTTGGGGGTCAAACCCACCTCCCGCACCCTCAGTCGTTCCTCCCCGCGGGTCGTATCCCGGTAAACCACCAGATCGCGCGCCACCAGACCCCCCAGGGGATCGAGAGTGATTTTTTTCACATCCACTTCGAGTCCCCGGCTGGCGAGTTCACGGAGCAGCCGGTTTTTGCAAGGCGAAGGAAGACCCACCAGCCGCCCCAGCAAAGCCAGTGCCAGGAACAAGACCAAAACCATCCCGCCGGCCCGCTGGAGCCAACGCAGGGCCGAACCGGCCGTGTTCCTCTTGAGACCGGTCCGCCGGACCAGCCGATCCAAGATTGGGGTGTTCACGGGCATCCTTCATCGCTAACAACTTTCTTTCGGGAATCCAACCAATCCAACTTCATGGCTGAAAATCGCATGGAAAAGATCGTGGCTCTCTGCAAGCGCCGGGGCTTTATTTTCCAATCCTCCGAGATCTACGGGGGCCTAAATGGGGCGTGGGATTACGGCCCGCTCGGTGCGGAGCTCAAACGCAACCTGAAGGAATCCTGGTGGAAGGCCATGACCCAGTGGCGGGACGACATTGTGGGTCTGGACGGTTCGATTCTGATGAACCGTGCTGTCTGGAAGGCCAGTGGCCATGAGGCCACCTTCAGCGACCCGATGATCGACTGCAAAACCTGCAAAGGTCGTTTTCGCGCCGACCAGGTGGCTTCCAGCCCATGCCCGCAGAAACCGAGCAAGATGGTCAACGCCTGCGGGGGCGAATTGACGGAACCACGCCAATTCAACCTGATGTTCAAAACCTATGTCGGTCCAGTGGAGGACGATCGGAACCTCACTTATCTCCGGCCAGAAACCGCCCAGGCCATGTTTGTGCAGTTCAAAAATGTCCTGGAAGTCTCCCGGAAAAAATTGCCCTTTGGAATCGCCCAAATCGGCAAGGCTTTCCGCAATGAAATCAACCCGAGGAATTTCACCTTCCGATCACGGGAATTCGAGCAGATGGAAGTGGAGTTTTTCGTTCGCCCCGCGGACGGGAAGGCGTGGCTCGAAAAGTGGCTGGCAGACCGGATCGCTTGGTACGAATCCATCGGCCTCCCCCGCAAAAAAATCCAGGTCTACGATGTCCCTGCAAGAGACCGGGCCTTCTACTCCCAGGGCACCTACGACCTGCTTTACGAGTTTCCCTTTGGAACCGAGGAACTGGAAGGAATCGCCTACCGCACCGATTACGACCTAAAGCAGCATCAGGAGGCCAGCGGCAAGCCCTTGGAATATTTTGACGAGGAAACCCGGGAGAAATTCATTCCCCACGTGGTGGAACCCAGCGCCGGAGTGGACCGGACCGTGTTGGCCCTGATTTGTGAGGCCTACCACGAGGAGGAAGTGGCCGATGAAAAGGGCAACAAGGAAATCCGGGTGGTCTTACGCTTCCATCCCAAAATGGCTCCAATCAAGGCCGGCATCTTTCCCCTCCTAAAAAACAAACCGGAGCTGGTGGCCAAAGCCCACACCCTCACAGACCAGTTGCGAAAACATTTCCCGGTCTTTTACGACGAAGCTGGCGCCATCGGTCGACGATACCGCCGTCAGGACGAGGTCGGCACGCCGTTTGGCATTACCGTGGATTTCGAAACCTTGGAGGGCGTGAAGGATGGTCCCCTCGCCGGAACCAAGGACACCGTGACCCTCCGCCATCGCGACTCCATGCAACAGGAACGGTTGCCGATTTCCGATCTCTTGCCCCGCCTCTCGGCCGCGTTGGCCTGAACGCCGATGGCGTCCCGCCGCCATCCCAGTTCTTTTCTTCCCAAGGCTTTCGCCGAGGTGGATCTGCAGCGCCAATCTCGACTCGGAGCTCCGGAGGTGATTTACGGGGCTGGAAAAACCCCTTCCCAAATTGCGGCCATCGCCCGCCGCTTGCGGGCCGAGCACCAGCCTGTGCTGGTCACAAGGGTCGACGAAAAAAAGGCACGGGACCTCAAACGCAAAATCCCCGCTGGAAAATATCACCCCCACGCCCGTACCTTTACTGTGTCCGCTTCCCGCCGGGCTGCCCACGGGCAGAAACTCCGCGTGGGCATCTGCGCGGCCGGCACCTCGGATCATCCGGTGGCGGAGGAGGCCTTTGTCACTTTGGAATTTTTGGGGCACCGGCCCTCCCGCTTTTATGACATCGGGGTGGCGGGTCTGCACCGCACCCTCCGCCGCTTGCCGGAGATCCGGCAACAGGATGCCTTGGTGGTGGTGGCTGGCATGGAGGCGGCCCTGCCCAGCGTGCTGGGCGGCCTGGTGGCTCGGCCCATGATCGCCGTCCCCACTTCCGTGGGCTACGGAGCCCACCTGAAGGGCTTGACTGCGTTTCTTGGCATGCTCAACTCCTGCGCCCCTGTGATCACGGTGGTGAACATCGACAACGGTTTCGGCGCCGCCTACGCCATCCACCGCCTTTCCCTGATTCCATTTTCAAACATCTAACTTCCTTTCAAATTCCCCCCTTTCTCACTGGTCGCGAACTGACCACAATAGGGCGTGCCCACGATTCTCCTCGCTCAGGAAGACGCGGAATCCCGGGAAATGTTTTCGGCCCTGATATTGGATTTTTTTCCCACGGCCCTCGTTCAAAAGGTCGCCGCGTGGCCCGAGCTTGAGCCTGCCCTGGCCTCCCTCTCTCCCGTTTCCGTGCTCCTCGCGGATATCCTTTGGGATGAGGAGGAACGATCCTCGGAACTTCTTTTACTGGCGGAAAAATTCCCGGAAATCCCCTTTGCAGTCTTTGGCCGATACGACCTGACAGGCTCGCTCCCAGCCGGTTATCCGATTCCCCTGCTGGCACCGGACGATGCACTGCCCTTGAAATTGGCGGAAAGTATGGAAAATCTTTCCGGCACGGAACAGGACGCCTACAGCCTCTCCTCCCCGGCCGGACCCCACCCCTTGGGACGCCTCTACTGGGCCAAGCATCATCAACTTCAGCGCGCCCTGCAGGTGCTGGTTTCCCCCAGCGGTTCGGCGGTTTTCCCCAAGGCGATCCGTGCCATGGCGAGGGTCAATCATCCCTCGGTCTATTCCCTTTACGAGTCGATCCCATTGGAAAACCGCATTCTCGTGGCCCAAGAACCGGTATCCCACCCCTCTCTCCTCCATCTTCGCATGGCCGGGGAGAAACCAGGTCTTTTGGCCTGCGCCCGGTTGGCCACCGCACTCGGCTCCGTCACTGCGGAAATGGAATCCTCCTCCATCCCCGCCCGGCTTTTGGGAGAATACGACTACACGCTTTCCAGCAAGGGAACCCCGCGCCTACGCAATCCGGCCGCGTATCCGGGCCGGCCGGAAACATCCACCTACGACAACGCCCAACACCTTGCGGGGATCTTGGAACCTCTTCTCGCCGGTGATCCCAAAGGAAGCACCTTGCTGAAACTGCTACGCAACCCGGGAACCTCGGCTTTTGACCTGCTCCGACAGGCCCGGGAATTTGAGCGTGATCTGGCCGAAGTCCGCGAGGTTCACATTCGCAAGGAGGAACTGGAAGCCGCGGAAAAAACCCTGCGAGCCCGCAAAATCCGGCGCTGGGCCATCGGGGCGGGTTCCGTTCTGTTTGCCGCCTTTCTTGCTCTTTATGCCCGCGTCATCTTTCACCGTTTCTTTCTTGATGAACCTGCCCGACTGGCCGAGGCCGAAATCATGGTACCTGCAGGTCAAATCGTCCGCGGCGGGAAAACCATCAACGTGGCCGCCTTCTCTCTCGACCGCCACGAGGTCACGATCGGACAGTACGAGGCTTTTTTGATAGACCTCCAGAAGATTCCGGATTGGCAGGCTATCGTTCCAGAGAGTTTTCAAAGAGAAAAATCTTCCGTGAGCAGCCTGGAGCCGCGGGATTGGAAAGAAATTCTGGGTCGGGCCCGAAAAAAGGAAAGGTATCAGGGAAAAGAAATCAGTCGGGACACCCCTGTCTTTAATGTGGATTATCCCAGCGCGGTGACCTTTGCCAAATGGAAGAAGCGCCGTCTTCCCTCCATGGAGGAATGGATATTGGCCGCATCGGGGAACGAGGGTCGCAAGTATCCTTGGCATCGAGAGTTGAAAGACCCGTCCATCAACCTCGCCTGTAACACGGACCCAAAAAAGGTTTCCGAAGCCGCATATTTTCACGTACTCAAGGCAGAATCCAACGCAAAGGATTTAGGCCCTTACGGGCATTTTGATCTCGGGGGAAATCTCAGCGAATGGATTGACTCACCCGAGGCCAATAAAAATGCGCAAGCTTCTGGTTCATTTATCGGGGGAAATTATTTAGACATGGCCCCTGTGGATAACTTGAATCCAGTCCGTTTTGCGCCCTCCAATCAGGGAGATCCTCGGATCGGCTTCCGTACCGCCCGTTGATGTTCCTACATTCTTAAAAAATTCTGCAACAGATCCTTGCCTTCCCGGCTTAGGATGGATTCAGGGTGAAATTGAACCCCGTGCACGGGAAATTCGCGGTGCTGAAGCCCCATGATCTCTCCCTCGGCGGTGTCGGCCGTCACCTCCAGACAGGCGGGCAAAGAGGATTTCTCCACAATCAGCGAGTGGTAACGCGTGGCCTCAAACGGATTGGGCAACCCGGCAAAGACACCCTTTCCTTGATGACGAATAGGGGAGGTTTTGCCGTGCATAAGCCGCTCCGCCCGGACCACCCGGCCCCCGTACACTTCGGCCATGCACTGGTGACCTAGACAAACTCCCAAGATCGGCGTCGTTTTTCCCATCCGGCGGATCACGTCCATGGAAATTCCGGCCTCCGCTGGTGTCCCGGGCCCCGGCGAAATCACCACCCTTCGTGGTTTCAACTTTTCCACCTCCTCCGGGGAAATCGCATCGTGGCGTTTCACGATCGGATCCGCACCCAGCTCCCCGAAATACTGGACCAGGTTGTAGGTGAACGAATCGTAGTTATCGATGACCAGAAGCATGTTTCTTTCTAGGCCAAGGCCCGGGCCGCCGCCACCGCCGCCAAGCCGGCCTTCGCCTTGTTCACGCTTTCCTGATACTCCCCTTCCGGCGTGGAATCCGCCACCAAACCACCTCCGGCCTGAACAAACGCCTTGCCCCCCTTCAAAAGAATCGTCCGGATGGATATGCAGGAATCAAGGTTCCCGTTGAAGGAAAAATAACCGGCCGCCCCCGCATAAGGACCACGCCGGGTGGGCTCACCTTCCGCCAAAATCTGCAAGGCCCTCACCTTGGGCGAGCCGCTGACCGTCCCAGCGGGAAATGTGGCCCGCATGACCTGATAGGCATCCTGCCCCGCCCGGAGTTGACCTTCCACCCGGGAGACCAAGTGCATCACATGCGAAAAACGTTCGACCTCCATCAACTCGACCACTTTCACTGTTTGATATTCGCAGACCCGCCCGAGGTCATTGCGGGCCAAGTCGACCAGCATAATGTGCTCAGCCCGTTCCTTGGGGTCGGCCTTCATCTCTTCGGCCAGACGACGATCCTCCTCGGCACTCGTCCCGCGCGGCCGGGTACCGGCGATCGGGCGGATTTCCACACGCCCATGTTCACACCGCACATGGGTTTCCGGGGAGGATCCCACCAAGGCCAACCCCCCCATTTCCAGACAAAACATGTAGGGGGAGGGATTTATGGTGCGAAGAGCACGATACAGGTCAATCGGACGCCCCGCATACGGCACGGAAAAGCGCTGGGACGGAACCACCTGAAAAATATCCCCCGCGCGGATATGCTCCTGCATCGCTTCGGCCATCCGCACATATTCCGCCTTGGTCATGTTGGGCAAGGCACCGGCCAGAAGATCACCTTCAGGACGACGGGGAACCTCCGCCGTCGACTTTCCGGTAGGCAGGGCCAAACGGGCGGCCAACGCGTCCAGGCGCTGCAAAGCCTGGCGGTAAGACCGCTGCGGATCCTCCCCCACCCGGGTCTGCACCACGAACCTCAAGGTTCGCCGGGCGTGATCAAACACCAAAAATTCCTCCACGAGCGCAAAGCATGCATCGGGAACCCCAAGATCGTCTTTTTTCGCCATGCCGACGGTTGGCTCGAAATAACGGACGGCCTCGAACGCCAAGAACCCCACTGCTCCTCCCGCAAAAGGAGGAGCCTCCACTGGCCACGCCTCCACCGGGCGCAATCCGGCCAACATCGCCTGCACCTCCTGGAGAGGATCCGGCCGCTCCGGAGCCTTTTCCTCCACTTGCCCGTTGGACCGGCTGAAACGAACCCTGCCTTGACGGAACTCCATCACCGCGGCCGGTCGGGATCCCACGAACGAATACCGTCCCAGCCGCCCCGCCGATTCCGCGCTTTCCAGAAGAAAGGCCGCACCCCCCGGTTGGGCCGAAAGTTTTAAATAAGCAGACACGGGGGTTTCCGTATCGGCCAAAATCTCACGGCTGACCGGAATTAGATTGCCTTGGCTCGCCAGTTCCAAAAACTTTTTCTCTTCCGGGTAGATCATGGAATTTTCGGCGGACGAACCGCGATGCCCTGTTGCCGGAGATGACGCTTCACCTGCGGCACCGTCAGTTCCCCAAAATGAAAAAGACTGGCCGCCAGGGCCGCGTCCGCCCCGCCTGCCGGGCCCAGCACCTCCGCAAAATGCCCAGGAGTTCCGGCGCCACCGCTGGCAATCACGGGAACCGGCACGGAGGAACTCACCGTGTGGGTGAGCTCCAGATCATATCCGGCCTTGGTTCCATCGGCGTCCATGCTCGTCAGAAGAATCTCCCCGGCCCCCCTGCGCACCCCCTCGCGTGCCCATGCCAAGGCATCCAGGGACGTGGACTGGCGCCCGCCGTGGCTGGCCACTTCCCAACCTCCACCGGACCGGCGCCGGGCATCAATCGCCAGGACCACACACTGACAACCAAAAGCCTTCGCCACCTCCGAAATCAGCTCGGGCCTTTGGATCGCCGCCGTGTTCAAACTCACCTTGTCCGCGCCGGCCCGCAACAGCTCCCGGGCATTGTCCACCGAACGCACGCCTCCCCCCACCGTCAGGGGCAAAAAAACTTCTTCCGCCGTCTTCCGCACCGCTTCGAGAAGAATCGGCCGGGCTTCGGAGGAAGCCGTGATATCCAAAAAGACCAACTCATCCGCCCCTTGTTCGTGGTAGGCGCGGGCACAGGCTGCCGGATCCCCGGCATCGCGGATGCCAACGAACTTGACTCCCTTCACCACTCGCCCCCGGTCCACGTCCAAACAAGGTATGATCCTCTTGGTGTTCATAAGCTTATGAGTGACAGTACCTTAAAATGTTCCGCTATAAAGTGTAATAACAGAATTGATCTTAGCCCATTTTTTGGGAATTCTTCATAACTTACTCTCACATCCACCCAGTCCTGATTATGCCCAAAACCTCCCAAAAAACCAAAAAGCCCGCAGCCAAAAAGAGCTCCCCGGCGAAAAAAGCCGTGGCCAAAAAATCCGCTCCCAGAAAAAAAACCGAAATCGCTTCAGTGGTCTCCCCGCGTCTACGGGAAAGCCCCCTGCCGGTGGACCAATCCGCCCACAAGTTTGTCCTCCAACCCTTCGCTCCCAGCACCCCGGAACCGGAGCTCCCCGCCTACGAATATCTTGGCGAACTTCCCGAAAGCTACGGCACCCGTCGTCTTTTCCTCGCGGCCCGTGATCCCCGCTGGCTCTACGCCTACTGGGATTTTAGCTGGCAGCAGCTCCGCGACGCCGAACAGGAATCTCCGGAAGGAAAGGTGTTTCTGCAAATTTACATCCCCGGGGCTGAGCGGGTACATCAGATCCAGGTCTTCCCCGGATCACGGGAGTGGTATCTGCCCGTCCACCGCCCCGCCACCCTCTTTCAGGCGGAACTAGGCTACTACCGACACGATGGTTCCTTCCATCGACTGGGGGTATCGGACGAGATCCTGACCCCGCGGGATGATCCCTCCCCCAACCGCGAAGTGGAGTTTGTCACCATTCCATTCCATTACTCTTTCCGGCAACTCCTGGATCTGATCCGCAACGAGATCCGCCCTGGGGAAGGCCTGGCCAAGGCGTTGGCCCGCCTCCAGCGCGAAGGTTACCCCCTCCCTTTCCCCTATGCCCTGCGGCGCGTGGTTCCTTCCGGCTTGGCCGACCGCATCCTGGAATATCTGGGAGGCGACCTCATCCGCCGGATCCGCGTGGGCTCGCTGGAAATCACCGAAACTCTCCGGCGCCGCCTCCTCGAACTCGGCTCCAGCGGAATTCCTTCCAGCCTGAGCTCGGGACCCCGGGGGCAGGACCGCAGCTTCTCCATGCACGTCAACGCCGAGCTCGTCATCTATGGCGGAACCGTCCCCGGCGCGAAGGTCACCGTGGACGGGAGGGAGATCCATCTCCGCCCGGACGGAACCTTCTCCTACCACTTCACCTTCCCGGACGGCCGGTTCCATATCCCCATTGCCGCCAGTGCACCTGACGGCCAGGAGGAACGCTCCGTCCTGCTCTCGTTCCTGCGCCTAACCGATGCCACGCCGGGTGTGGATCCCACACGGCAACCTCCCCTCCCCGAACCCATCGGTCGCACGGCCTAACGGCGCGGGATCCCCCGATTATGCCGCTCGGATACGTTGCCCCGATTCTTCACGCCCACCTGCCTTTTGTCCGGCATCCGGAATACCCGGAGTTTTTGGAGGAAGACTGGTTTTACGAGGCAATTACGGAAACCTACCTGCCTTTGCTCGACATGATGGAAGGTCTGGTGCGGGACGGCGTCCCGTTCCGCCTCACCATGTCTCTCACCCCGCCGCTTTGCGCGATGATGCGGGACCCGATGCTCCAGGAGCGCTACGTCCACGGACTAGAGAAACTCCTCGAACTCATTGGCAAGGAATTGGAACGCACGCGCCACGATCCCGTCTTCCATGAGCTGGCCCGCTTTTATCACGATCGCCTCCACCAGTGCCGGCAGATGTTCTGTGATCGCTACCGCCGCGATCTGGTCGGGGCTTTCCGCAAGTTTCAGGACGCCGGGGTTCTTGAAATCATCACCTGCGGAGCCACCCACGGCTTTCTTCCCCTCATGCGGGAATTTCCGCAGGCCGTTCGCGCCCAGATTCAGGTCGCTCGGAACGACTACCGAAACTGCTTCGGCCGCGATCCTCGTGGCATCTGGCTTCCCGAGTGTGCCTACTACCCCGGGGTGGAGAACTACCTGCAGGAGGCGGAAATCCGTTGGTTCATTCTCGATGCCCATGGCGTCCTTTATGCCGAGCCCCGTCCGGCTTACGGGGTTTTTGCCCCGGTTTTTACCCAAGCCGGCCCCGCCGCCTTCGGTCGGGATATAGAATCCAGCAAGCAGGTTTGGAGTGCCGAGGAGGGCTATCCCGGCGATGGGGATTATCGCGACTTCTACCGCGACTGTGGTTTCGACCTCGAGTACGACTACATTCGCCCCTACATCCAGCCCAACGGCATGCGTAAATTCACCGGCTTGAAGTATTACCGCATCACCGGAAAAACTCCTCACAAGGAGCCTTACCGGCCTTGGGTGGCGCGGGAGCGTGCCGCTGCTCACGCCGGCAATTTCATGTTCAATCGCGAGAAGCAAATCGAACACCTCAGGCGGGAAATGGGAGTCGAGCCGATCGTGGTCTGCCCTTACGACGCCGAGCTTTACGGCCACTGGTGGTATGAGGGGCCGATGTTCTTGGATTACCTGTTCCGCAAAACCGCCTACGACCAGAAAACTTTTGAGATGATCACCCCGTCGGAATTTCTCGGTCGCCATAACACCCACCAAATCGCCACCCCCAGCGCCTCTTCCTGGGGCAATGAAGGCCATTGGTCCGTCTGGCTCGAGGGCTCCAACGCATGGATTTATCCCCACCTGCACATGGCGACAGTACGTATGATCGAACTGGCGGGCCGATTCCATCAAACCCAACCCCACCAACTCCGCGACCGGGCCCTGCGGCAAGCCGCCCGCGAGTTGTTGCTCGCCCAGTCTTCCGATTGGGCCTTTATCATGAAAACGGGAACTATGGTGCCCTACGCCGTGAAGCGCACCAAGGACCACCTGCTGCGCTTTAACCGCCTCTACGATCAGATTCTCGCCGACCGCGTGGACGAGTCCTTCCTTGGAAATTGTGAATGGCGTAATCCGATCTTTTTGGATCTCGATTGGCGCGTCTACGCCTGATATTTAATTCGAGCGTTCTTTCTTTTTCTTCCTTAACTGAGCTGACGAAGGTTTTTTCTTCCCCTCGATTGCCTTGAGACGGCGGGCCCACTGGGGCAACTGCTGGATGTAGGCCTCCATTTCCATCTGCTCCTTGATCGGACGCGCCGGTGCCCCCCGCCAAGTCTGCCCCTCCGGCACATCTTTGGTGACCCCGGACTTCGCCGTGAGGATAGCCCCGGAACCGATATGGATATGGCCAACGGTTCCGACGTGTCCCGCGATCGTCACGTGGTGTCCGGTGGTGGTACTTCCGGAGAGTCCGCTCTGGGCCACGATCACAGTGTGGGGCCCCACCACGCAGTTGTGGGCGATCATCACCAGGTTGTCGATTTTCACGCCTTCCCCAATGTGGGTTCGGGCAAAGCGGCCCCGGTCAATCGTGGTGTTTGCTCCAATTTCGGCATCGTCGTCAATCTGCACATACCCCAGTTGCGGAACCTTCTGGTGCTTGCCGTCTTTCATCTCATAGCCAAACCCATCGGCCCCCACCACCGCCCCGGCATGCAGCACCACCCGATTTCCAATCCGACAACGATCCCCCACATAGACGCGCGGATGTAGCATACAGCGGGCGCCAATCGCCACATCCCGACCGACGTAGGAGCCTGCAGCGATCTGGGTTTCTTCTCCGACAACGGCTCCCGCCTCAATCACCACATGCGGCCCGATCCCCACTCCCCGACCGATCTTCGCCTTGGGATCGACCACGGCGGAAGGATGAGCTCCTAAAAGTCGGGGAGGCTCAGGAGGGGCAAAAAGCATCGCCACCCGGGTAAAAGCAGCCGAAGGATTAGCCACCCGAATTCTTGCTTTTCCAAGGTCTTTGGGGGCTTGGGGCCCGACGAGAAGGGCCGCGGCTTGGGTTTGGCGGGCCGCCGCCTCGTAACGGGGGTGGGCGAAAAAAGAAAGATCACCGGGTCCAGCCCCCTGCAAATCGGAAATTCCAGAAATCTTGAGAGTAGCTTCTCCCTCGAGCTTACCACCGACCAGCTCGGCGATTTCAGCTAAGCTCCGCGCCGAGCTCATGGGAGGCGGAAAAGCCTACTTTTTCTCTTCCTTTTTGGAGGAGGCGGGTGCGTCTTTATTCAGGATGCCAAGAACCTGTTGGGTCACATCGTCCATACCCTCAGAAAAAATAAGAGATCCCGGCGTGGGGACCTGCGGTTTGACGAAAACCATATTGTACTTGTTCTTGGCGACCTGGGACAAAACCTTGTTGATGTCCTCCGTCAGTTCTTGAGTCAACCTTTGGCGCTTATCATCGAGAATTTTGGATGCGGTCTGAGCAAAGGCCATCATTTCACGCTGTTTGACCTGCCCCTCCTCCCCTTTGGCCTTTAACTGGCTTTCCTTTTCCTTTTTCTTGGCATCCGACAAGGCCGGATCCTGCAAATCTTTTTGCAAAGCATTGATCGATTCGATCAGGGATTTTAAACCCGCATCCCTTTCATTCCTCTCTTTTTGGTAGTTGGAGGCAAGATCCTCCATTTGCTTCTGGGAATCTTTGGCCTTGTAGTATTCTTTAAGAATCGCGTTGTAATCGACGACGGCAATTTTGGAAAAATCTTGGGACTGCAGCGAAAAAACAAAAAGAGACAAAATTAAAAAGAGGAGAGATTGCTTCATCCTTGATAGGTTCTTAAAAATTAAAGGAGCTTTCAAGATAAAATTTGACTCCTCCTCGATTGTTCGGGTCCGCTGTCATCACGGGATAGCCGAATGAAAACTTCATCGGAACAAGGGTGATCAGCTGAATTCCCGCGCCCACCCCGATCTGAAAGCCGCCGTTGACAGCGTTAAAGGTTTGCGACGATCCGTTCACCATCATGCTTTGCGTGTTGTTGTAAATTTTGGGCTGAAAATCAAAAACATTCTGGTTCACGAAACCGCCATCACAAAATGTGAAAAGTCTCATGGTGTCCGTTAAAATGGGCGGCGGTGCAGATATTTCGATCTGGTAGATTCCGGAGGTGGATCCTCCGACGGGTTGCCCATCCTGCTTGGGCCCGACCGCGCCACTGTTGACGGTTCCGAAAATGGCCGGAGAGAATCCGCGCACCGAGCCACTGCCCCCTGCAAACAATTGATCCCAAACCGGGACATACTCAGTGGAGCTAAAACCATCAACCAAGCCTACTTGGGCTTTGCCCATGAGGATCACGTCTTTTTCCTCCCAAAGCAGATGATGGGTTTTGAACTCGGCTCTTATTTTCCAAATGTTTTCACTGCCCAACAAAGGCCCCCCCGCTCCCTCGAGGCTCACTTCAAATGTTTGTCCTCGCCTTGGTAGATTGATGTTGTCCCGACCATCATAGGCAATCCTACCGCGCAGGGAGGATTTGAAAGTGTCCCCGGTCGACGCCTGAAAGTAAGGAGGAGCATCTTGCTCCAGATTCAAAATATTGAAGTATTCCGGGCGGTATTCGGCTCCGATGGACCACCGATTGAGGGGGAAATCATCACCGAGCTGACGACTGATGCCAATGGCTGCACCGTAGTTTTGTTGGCTGTAGAACTCGCTTAAGTAAGACGCCCCGTTGTAATAGCCCGACGTGGATAGCCGCAGGGGCTTATCCAAGAACCATGGCTCAATGAAATCTAAACTTAGATTCTGAGAACGGAATCCGACGTTCGCACGGAACCTTGCTTTTTGTCCGGCTCCCTTCCAATTCCCCGGATTGATGTCGCTTAGCACCTTCTCAAGGTCAAAGTTGGTTTGGGATGCGGTGATTCCCACCGTCAGCAATTCAGCAGAGGATACCCCGGCCTGGAAGGAGATTTCGGCGGTGCGCTTTTCCTCCACCTTGACGATCAGCCTTTGCCGGTTGGGAATGTCGGTTTCTTCAGCGTAAGTTTCAACTTTTTCAAAATAGCCAAGTCCTTCGATTTTTTTCTTGCTGGATTTCTCCCGGACGGTGTCAAACACCTCCCCGGGGGCAAGGTCGATTTCCCTTCGGATGACCTTGTCCTTTGTCATGTTGTTGCCCTGGATTTCTATTTTATCGACGTAAAATTTCTCACCTTCTTTGATTCCGAAATTCACGTCAATCATGCCTGTTTCGACGTTCGGCTGAAGCCGAGCCTCGATACGGGCCTCCCGAAACCCCCGTCGGCCATACTTGTCCTGCAGGGTTTCGATCGAGGCCTGCAAACCGTTAACGGAGTAAATCTCGCCGGACTGCAGCCCGTCCGCCTTGATCATCTTGACTTCCACCGGATCAAAAATGTCCTTGAATTTGGATTTGTTCTGGAGTTCGTTTTGCAGGTCGTCCGAGGAAAAGAACGTGTTGCCATCCACCGTGAGAACGCCGACACGATATTGTCTTCCTTCCTCGATCCGATAGGTGACGATGAGGTCTTCCGCGGGAATGTCATCGGGATCAAAATCTTCGGGGCGGATCTGATCCCGTTTGGCTTCGTCGGCCTGTGCTTGTTCATTTCTCACGTTTCTTGGCAGGTCGACGGAACCAGTGACATTGACGTCGATATACCCCTTGTTGAGATAAAAGTTTTTTAACCGGGCAATATCATCCTTCATGGCCAATTCCTCATAGCGGTCCGTTTTACTGAAGATCTGCCACCAAGCCCGGGGTTTTAATTTCACCACCTTGGTGAGTTCTTCGGAGGTGGCCGCCTGATTTCCAATGAAACGGATTTTGCTGATGAAACCACGGATGCCCTCATCGATTTCAAACGTCACCTTCGCCTCCCCCCCTTGAACCGCTGTGGTCACCGGGGTGATTCGCACGTCCTTGAATCCCTTGTCCCGGTAGAAATCTTCCATGGCAACCGCATCCCGGCGGAGTCGTTCCTCGCTCAAAGTATCCCCCGCTTTCGTGACCGTTTCCTTCTTTTTAAAGGCATTCACCAGGGATTGGCTTCCTTTTTCGTCGCTGGCCGTCAGGGCCTTGAGTTTCAGATCCAAAAGATCTTCCTTGTCGACGGACAGTTGATCATCAAAGCCGCCATCCGCCCGCTTCCTTTTCACCTCGACATCCGAAACCCGAACTTTTGGGTCCACCAACACGGAAAGACGGACACCCCGCTCGCCATCCTCGGAACGCATCTCCGAGGTAACAATCTGGACGTTGCCGTAATCTCCGGTCGCATAAAGGCTTTCAATGTCCCCGTCGACGGTCTGCTGGGAGTAAATTCCCCCCTTGGTGCTCCGCATGTTTTGGCGGATCTTATCCTCATTGATCGGCACGTCCTCACGCCGCGAGGAATATTCAATTTCCAGGATTTTTATCTGCCCCGTTGAAATCGTCCGATCCGAGGCGGAGGGCGAGGGAACGTAGGTTCGGGCCCTTGTTTGACTTGGTTGAGTGGAAGTCTCCGTTTCCTTTTGCTGGGCAAGCAGTTCAGTTCGGGGAAGACCACCCAAAGACATAAGAAAAAGCAGCCAAAAAGACCCTAAGGAGGTTCTTTTGAGCACACCCGTTGTATTGCCCGATTTTTTCACGGTAAAGTGCGTAAATAGCTGCCAATAAGCGTTTGTCGATAGTTGCTTGAACTATTTATTACTTATTGATATTTAATAACTTACCGAGATCAAGATCAGGCTTTTTTCTCTTTTGCTGATTTTTCTTCTTCGGAATCAGCTTTGCGACCTTTACGGACCTTGGTCGTTTTCTCAAATCCCTCTTCGCTCTTACCCGAAATCTTGATCTTAAGGGTGCTTTTGACGGCATAGCCCAAATGAACCACCACCTCATGATCACCGACTTGGTTAAGGCTCTTGGACAGATCAATGTCCCTCTTTTCGACCGTAAAACCTTTTTCGGCCAGAGCGGCCGCAATTTCCCCAGTCGTGATGGAGCCAAATAGCTTGGAAGCTCCGTCTTCCGCCTGCTTCAGTTCAAAATTTAGCACGACCCTCGCCAAGCGGTTGGCTTTTTCCTCCGCCTCAGCGGTTTCGGCTGCCTCCCGTTCCGCCCGCCGTTTCTTTAAGGCCTCCAGTTGGCGCTTGCTGGCGGCACTGACCGGCGCCGCCAGCCCGTTGGGGAAAAGGAAATTCCGGGCGTATCCGGGACGGACTTTGACAAGATCGGCTTCGGCGCCCAATCCGCGGACCGGGCCTTTAAGGATGACTTCAAGATTCATGGTTGTGCTCCTGGCTGGGGGTTAAAAAGGAACGTCGTCATCGGCCGGATCAGCCGCCGGCGCTTTCGGAGGGGCGGATTCACCGCCTCTTTCCCGGGACGCTCCACCTTCGGCTCGCGGACCGCGGCCTCCGCCGCCACCCCGCGATAAAAACTGCACCCGATCGGCCCGCACCCGCAACCGGCTCTTCTTTTCCCCCTCTGGCCCCTCCCATTGATCGAGTTGGAGGCGGCCCTCGACGAAAACCGGGGCGCCTTTGGACAGATAGTCGCGGCAGGTCTCGGCCTGCCGCCCCCAAACCACCACATCCACGTAGCAAACCTCCTCCTTCTCGGTTCCATCCTGGGCGCGGTAGGTCATGTTGATGGCCATGGCCAAATCCCCCACGGCCGTGCCTTTGGGAGTGTGGCGAACCTCCGGATCCCGGGTCAGGTTCCCCATCAGAAAGACTTTGTTGAGGCTGGCCATGGGACGCTCGCGTCAAACCACCGCAGCGGCTTTCGACGATCCTTGTTTGGCCTCTTCCCCGGCCGCCACGAGAAGATGGCGATAGACCGGCGCACAGAGTTCCAGCTTGCCGCGCAGTTTGGGAATTTCCGACGGCGGCAGTTCACAAGTGAAGTTGACATAAAAGCCGGATTCCAGCGGCCCGGCCACGTATTCAAATTTCTTCCGTTCCATCTTTTGCGTGCGCACCACCCGCCCGCCGACGGATTTCACTTCGGTTTCCACGATGGCCAACGTTTCCGGCAGAGACTCCTCCTTGCCGGCTAGGTCTAAAATCACCAACAGGTCGTATGTTTTCATGCCTCCACTTTCCGGTTGCCCAAGGGCAGCGCGGCCTCCCAGCCGTCCCGCCACCAGGTTTCCACCGCTTCCGCGGCCGCCGCCACCATCCGTGCGACCACCGGCCGCTCTTCAGGGGCAAACTTTTCCAAAACGTGATCCGCTGCCTCCCGCTCAACCGCCGGGCGACCCACTCCCCCCCGCAGTCGGGCGAACCCCCGGACTCCGAGATGTGCCTCGATCGATTCGAGACCCCGGTGCCCGCCGCTTGATCCTTCCGCCCGGAGGCGAAGACGCCCGAGGGGCAGATCGATGTCGTCCACAATCACCATAAAATTTTTCAGAGGAATTTTCCACCAGTCCATCACCACCCGGATGGCTTCGCCCGAGGCGTTCATCATCGTGGTCGGCTTGAGCAGAATCCGGTTTCCGGGCAACCGGGCTTCCCATGCCTCGGCTTGGCAGCTTTTTTTCCAGGAGATGCCCTGCCCGGCGGCCATCCGATCGACCACCTCGAAACCGAAATTGTGGCGGGTTCCCCGATAGGCGGAACCCTCGTTTCCCAATCCGGCGACGAGGCAGGTCTCCATGAAAACTGCCGCCGCTTACTTCTTGGCCGGTTCCTTCTTGGCTCCCTCCTTGGCTTCCGCCTTCGCGGGTTCCTTGGCATCCTTCTTGGGCTCGGACTTGCCGGCCTCCTTTTCCTTTTTCTCCCCAGCCGCTTCGCCTTCCTCGCCATCCTTCTTTTCCCGGATGACTTCGGGCTCGGTGACGGCGGCGGTACCGGCAGCCGGTTCCTCCTCCACTGTCGGCAGCAACACCATGAACACAGGCAACTCCTTTGCGTTCAGCACAGTCACACCCGCGGGTAACTTGACCTCGCTGACATGAATGGACTGACCAACCTCAAGCGCGGAAACATCCACATCGATGCGATCCGGAAGATCCTTCGGCAGACATTCCACCCGGAGAGTACGGAGCGCGTGATCAAGAATCCCGCCCCCGGTACGGACCCCCACCGCCTCCCCGATTTCATGAACCGGGACTTCAACACGGAGCTTCTTGTTTTCCTCCACTTGGTGAAAATCCACGTGCTGAATCGTGTCCTTTAATGGGTCGTGCTGGACTTCCCGAATCAGGGCCATTCTTTTTGTGACCGCTCCCCCAGCACCCTCCACGGACAAATCCACAAGCACGCTCTCCGACGAGGCACCGTGCAGGGTTTCCGCCAGTTCCCGGCCATTGAGTTCCAAAGCTTCAGCCTTGCCACTTCCATAGAGAACCGCCGGTACACGGCCGTTGGCACGGATGCGGTGAGGCCGACGCCCCCCGATCTCCGACCGCAGTTTCGCTTTGATGCCTAACCTTTTAGCCACATGAACCTCCGGAGTAAGATGAGCTGAAAATTAAACCATCCCAAACCTCAGGGGTCAACGAATTTCCCGTTCAAAACTTCGATTTTTTCCATGAAAGAAGCCTTGCAAATCAGAAATTTGGACAAAAAAAGAACCCTTGGAGGTTTTGCCTCCAAGGGTTCATACGGGAGTGGGAGTTCGCCACGCTCTCTTCCCCATCGACTGGCTATTTGGCGCCTGGACCTACCTTTCGGCCGATCCTGCTTCTTCATTCGGCTGCCAGTTCCCCGACGCTATTCACCGCCCCCGCGTCACGGCGGGGGAGAAGTTCCGGCCTCATAGCAGGGCCGCCACGACCATCCCTGATCGCAGTTTATTGAGTGAAGCCTCTTTGCTTGGTTCGGTCCGTACCTGCCGGCACGGGCGCGCCAAACACGGCGTTGACTCACCCACGAGAATTACCCTGTGACAGGTTTCTTTGTGAATCACCGCCTATGATCGGGAGGACAGCCGATGCTTTTGGCACCGCGTTGGCCCCCCGCCACGGGTCTAGCTTCTTACCTCTCAGGTTGCTTTTTCCTCGTAGTTGGGCGACGCCCCTCTCGGGCTCGCCTCCCAAAC
>Ga0214923_10002647_pt1 | contig 23488 bp, 23 predicted proteins | sample LL1510_MetaG_FD_177993 | JGI IMG/M metagenome (GOLD analysis project Ga0214923, IMG submission 177993) | Freshwater microbial communities from Lake Lanier, Atlanta, Georgia, United States - LL-1510 | ecosystem: Environmental > Aquatic > Freshwater > Lake | place: USA: Georgia | collected...
GCTGGGATGTTACGACTCATTATTTTATAAATTTTTCAAATAAATAAAACTTAAAAAGAATTAAATGTCATCCAGATCAAGATATATTGCAAATTTTGTCGTTAGTGGTAACGACATCGCAAATGCGTCAATTACCTACAATGATTTGGGTCTGATCTACACCGACAACGTTACTGAAAACGCTTCATTATACTTTACTAATGCAAGATCCTATGCCAACATCAGTCCTCTTTTAACCACAGCGAATGTATCAGAAGTAACTAATCTTTACTTCACCAATGCAAGATCCTATGCCAACATCAGTCCTCTTTTAACCACGGCAAATGTATCAGAGGTAACTAATCTTTACTTTACCAATGCCAGAACTTATGCTGCCATAACAGGTAATTTGGCATTGAAGGCTAATGTGTCAGATTTAACTACAAGCAATGTGATAGAGGGCGCTAATCTATACTTTACAAACGCCCGAGCATTTTCTAATTTAACATCATATCTCACAACTACAACAACTGTTGGTAATTTAATTGTTACCGGGAATCTAACAGTATCTGGCAATACCATTATTATTAATGCTGAAGAAATATATTTAGCAGACAATCAAATTGTTTTAAACTCTAATCATTCTGGATCCCCGACACAAGATGCCGGCATTTTAATTAATCGAGGATCAAGTGCCAACGTAGTCCTCAGATGGTATGAAGCAAGTGATGTTTGGCAATTTACTAATGATGGATCAACTTATTACAATTTACCAACTAGTACAACAGATGTAAGTGAGGGCACGAATTTATACTTTACCAATGCGAGAGTTTATTCTGCAGTAACGAGTAATCTAGCACTCAAAGCCAATGTAACAGATCTTACAACAAGTAATGTGTCGGAAGGTACCAATTTATATTTTACTAATGCGCGTGTTTATTCCGCAGTAACGGGTAATTTGGCATTGAAGGCTAATGTAGTAGATCTAACTACAAGCAATGTATCAGAAGGTACCAATCTTTACTTTACCAATGCAAGAACGTATGCTAATGTTACTTCGATGTTGCCTTTTTATACAGGAAATATCGCAGCAGCCAATGTTTATGCTGGTAATATTTCGGTAACAGGAAATATTGTTGCTGGAAACTTGATTGGATCGTTTACTAATACAACTATTACAGCTGGATCATTTGCGTTTACGTTCGATAATGCAGGTAATATTAGTATTCCAAATGCCATTAGAGCAAACGTTATCTATGCTAATGTGGTACAAAATTTAACCACAACCAATGTTACTGAGGGCACTAATTTATATTTCACCAACGCTAGAACTTATGCGAATGTTGTTTCGTTACTACCTACATACACAGGGAATATTGCGGCAGCTAATGTTTATGCCGGCAATATTTCGGTAACAGGAAATATTGTTGCTGGAAACTTGATTGGGTCATTTACCAACACTACCATCACAGCTGGTTCTTATGCATTCACTTTTGATAATGCTGGTAATGTAAATATTCCAGGCGCATTAAGAGCAAATATTCTTTATGCCAACACAATTCAAAATCTAACAACAAGTAATGTAGTAGAGGGCACTAATCTTTACTTTACCAATGCGAGAGTTTATTCAGCAGTAACAGGTAATTTAGCACTTAAAGCTAATGTTACAGATTTAACTACAAGCAATGTGATAGAGGGCGCTAATCTTTACTTTACCAATGCGAGAGTTTATTCAGCAGTAACAGGTAATTTAGCACTTAAAGCTAATGTTACAGATTTAACTACAAGCAATGTGATAGAGGGCGCTAATCTTTACTATACCAATGCCAGAACCTATGCCAACATTAGTCCATTACTAACTACAGCGAATGTTAGTGAAGTAACAAATCTTTATTATACTAATGCAAGAGTTTATTCCGCAGTAACAGGCAATCTGGCATTGAAGGCTAATGTGTCAGATTTAACTACAAGTAATGTTACTGAGGGCGCTAATCTATACTATACCAATGCCAGAAATTACGCTAATGTGATATCTTTGTTACCCAATTATACTGGTAACATAGGCGGGAATTTGGTTGGTGCGACAGCCAATACCATTATTATAGCTAACAATTTTATCTTCACATTTGATAATGCAGGAAATGTAAACGTACCCAATGCTGTTAGAGCGAATATTCTTTATGCCAATACTATTCAAAATTTAACAACAAGTAATCTAGTTGAGGGCACCAATTTATACTTTACCAATGCAAGATCCTATGCCAACATCAGTCCTCTTTTAACCACAGCGAATGTATCAGAAGTAACAAATCTTTACTTCACCAATGCGAGAGTTTATTCAGCAGTAACAGGCAATCTGGCACTTAAAGCAAATGTAACAGATCTGACAACAAGTAATGTATCTGAAGGTACCAATCTTTACTTTACTAATGCAAGATCCTATGCCAATATCAGTCCTCTTTTAACCACAGCGAATGTATCAGAAGTAACTAATCTTTACTTCACCAATGCCAGAACTTACGCTAATGTGGTATCTTTATTACCGACATACACGGGTAACGTTGGTGGAAATCTAGTAGGTGTTTATACCAATACTACAATAGTTGCTGGTACGAATAGTTTCACCTTTGATAATGCCGGCAATGTAAATGTACCTAATGCATTGCGAGCAAATATTCTCTATGCCAATACTATACAAAATCTGACAACAAGTAATCTAGTTGAAGGTACCAATCTATACTTTACCAATGCAAGAACGTATGCCAATATCAGTCCATTACTAACCACAGCGAATGTATCAGAAGTAACAAATCTTTACTTCACCAATGCTAGATCCTACGCCAATGTTCTTTCATTACTACCAAATTATACCGGCAATATTGGTGGTAATTTAACAGGTATTACAACAAGTATTTCAATAGCAGCAACGGAAACTTATACCGGCAATGGTACCGGGACTACATTTAATCTTAGTGGTTATCCTTCAACATCTAATACATTAGTTTTTATAGATGGTTTATTGCAGATACCATCTACACATTATAATTTTTCAAGTAATTCGCTTGTTTTTACAGATGCACCATTTGATGGCGAAAGTGTTTATCTAGTTACCATGAAATCTGGACCCGGAACATCCTCTTCAACCAGTTCTAGTCCAGATGATGCTATTATTTTTTCCATGTTACTTTCAGGCATGTAAACATGACAACTAAATTAAAAATTTTAGGCCAAAGCAATCCTTTGGCAAATACTTTAACAACAGTTTATACCGTCCCCTCACTAAATACAAGTATTATTTCCTCCATTACTGTTTGCAATGTTGGAACTGATAATTCAAGATTTTCTCTGGCTATTGTTCCAAGTAGTCTGCAGGCAAATACAAATAGTTATATTGCCTTCAATACAACAGTATTGGGTTATGATATGGTACATTTAACTTTAGGTATTACTCTCGGTGCAAATGATAGATTGCAGGCAAACGTGCAGACAAGTAATATTTCTATAAATGCATTTGGCACTGAGGTTTTCTAATGTCGATATTTTTATTATCTGCTAGAACGTTATCCAGTGCCTCTAGAAGAATGCCTATTTGGGTAGCACCTCTATTTTTAAGTGCCGATGTTGAATATCTTGTTGTTGCGGGTGGAGGCGGGGGTGGTGGTAGAAGCGGCGGTGGAGGAGGCGCTGGAGGGTTTAGAACAGGTACAGGCTTAGCAGTTACTGCTGGAACTACTTATACAGTTACAGTTGGAGCAGGGGGAGGGGGTAGTTCAGTAGGGCCACCTTATTTAGTTGGAAGTTCTGGAAGCAATGCTACATTCAGCACGATTACCTCTGCTGGAGGCGGTGGTGGCGGCGCTTATACGGTGCAAGGTGCTAGTGGCGGATCAGGTGGTGGTTCTGGATTAGACGCTGGTACATCTGGAGGCTCTGGTAACACCCCATCAGTAAGCCCAAGCCAAGGAAATAATGGAGGCTCTGCGGCAAGCCCGCCTTATGGTTCTGGTGGCGGTGGTGGGGGTGCTTCAGGCTCTGGAGGGAATGGCTCTCCCAATGGGGCTGGGGGTAATGGTGGCGCTGGAACTGCCTCATCTATTTCGGGTTCGTCCGTTACTTATGCTGGCGGTGGCGGTGCTGGTGGTACCTATCCCGGTGCGGCTGGTAGTGGTGGCGCTGGCGGGGGAGGAAATGGAGGCGCACAAAATACTGCTAGTAATGGTAGCAATGGAACTGCTAATACTGGGGGTGGTGGCGGTGGCAGCGGTTCTACCCTAAATGCTACCACTGGTGGTAGCGGCGGCGCAGGCGGCTCAGGCATCGTAATCGTTCGCTACTTAACATCTTCTGGCATTACCGCTATGGGCGGTGTCAAAACAACGGATGGTAGTTACACCGTTCACACCTTTTTGTCGTCTGGCACGTTTGAAGTGCTTGGCACAGGATTCAGCTACGTTTACCAAGAGTTTAAGGCTACGGGAAGTTGGACTTGCCCGACGGGTGTTTCTTCGGTTAACTATCTTGTGGTTGCGGGTGGAGGCGGGGGTTCTACAGGTGGAGGTGGAGGTGGTGGTGGCGCAGGTGGTTTTAGAACTGGGACAGGGTTAGCTGTTTCAACCACTGGCGGCGATGGGAATGGCAATTACACAATTACCGTTGGAGCAGGCGGCACAGCATCTCCCGGCGGTACTGACACTGCTGGAGGAAACGGCTCAAATTCAGTATTTTCAACAATAACGTCTACGGGCGGTGGCAGAGGCGCTTATTATGGAAATAATGGCGCAAACGGTGGCTCTGGTGGTGGGGGTTATAGAATTGAATCTGCTGGATCTGGAAACACACCTTCTGTATCACCTTCTCAAGGCAATAATGGCGGAGCTGGCTGGACAAACAGCGTAGACTCAAGTAATGGCGGTGGAGGCGGCGGAGCTGGCGGAGCTGGCGGAGCTGCTCAAACAACCGCTCCTAATAATGGAGGTGCCGGTGGAACGGGGACGGCTTCTTCTATTTCTGGTTCTTCGGTAACTTACGCTGGCGGTGGCGGTGGCGCGGTACAAAGCGGATCTCCTTCGGTTGGAGGAACAGGCGGAGCAGGTGGAGGCGGTGGCGGTGGAACTAGAGCTGCAGGAACATCTGGCACTGCAAATACAGGTGGTGGCGGTGGAGGAGGCGGAAATCCGGGAGCTTCTGGCGCAGGCGGCTCCGGTATCGTAGGTATTGCATACCTCATGCCATCAGGTGGTGGCACAGCCATCTTTAATACGTCAGGAACGTGGACCGCTCCTCCGGGTGTGTCGAGTGTGGATTACCTCGTTGTTGCTGGTGGTGGAGGTGGTAGCTTTGGTGGTGGCGGCGCTGGTGGCTTTAGAACGGGAACGGGTTTTTCTGTAACTGCCGGAACTACTTATACGATTACGGTAGGTGCTGGGGGAGCGGGTACAGGTTCAAACTCTTCAACAAAAAACAACGGAAGCAATTCAGTATTTTCTACTATTACTTCTGCTGGTGGCGGTAGTGGTGGATCTCAGCCCTCTGCTGGAACTGTAGCTGGTTCGGCTGGTGGTTCAGGTGGTGGAGGCGGGGTTCTTGGTGGAAATTCACCTGGAGGCGCTGGAAATACCCCTTCTGTATCACCGAGCCAAGGAAGTAACGGAGGAAATGGGGCTGAAGGTTCTGGTAACAGTTCAGCAGGAGGAGGTGGGGGTGCTTCTGCTGTAGGTGCTAACGCATCAACGCCTCCCGCCATTGGTGGAAACGGTGGCAACGGAACTGCGTCATCTATAAGCGGCACCTCAGTAACTTATGCAGGAGGAGGAGGTGGCGGTAGCCAAGCAAGCCCAGGCTCTTACGGTACTGGTGGTACAGGTGGCGGGGGTAACGCTGGGTCAAGCGGATCTGCTGGCACTGCTAACACAGGTGGAGGCGGTGGCGGGGCTAATCCTCCTAATACGGGTGGCTCCGGCGGTTCAGGTATCGTAATTATTAAGTGGAGTTAATCGTAATAGATAAATACTTTAATTTATCGGAAAGAAAATGGCGAATCCAAGTTCAAGACAAGAATTAATAGATTACTGTTTGAGACAGTTGGGGCATCCTGTCATTGAAATTAATGTCGATGACGATCAGCTGGAAGATCGTATTGATGAAGCATTGGAATTTTATAGAGAATTTCATTATGATGCTGTTGAATTAGTTTATCTAAAAGCAGAAGCTACATCAAATGTAATAAGTCAACAATATTTTGAAATATCAGATGCCATCACAGGTGTCACTAAAGTTTTTCCCTTTACCAATAGAACAACGGGATTAAACATTTTTGATATTCGTTATCAAATTTTAATAAACGATTTGTATAGTTTAATGTCTACTGATATGATTTACTATTCAATGGTAAGACAGCATATTGAATTACTAAATCAGTTATTAGTTGGACAAAAACCTATTAGATTCAATAGACATACTAATCGTTTATATGTGGATATGGATTGGGTAGCAGATATATCTGCTGGTGATTTTTTAATTGTCGAATGCTACAGAGTACTAAATCCTGATACTTATACAGATGTTTATAATGATAGAATTCTTAAGAAATATGCAACTGCATTAATAAAAAAGCAATGGGGATCTAATCTCAAGAAGTTTTCAGGAGTACAATTACCAGGCGGTGTTCAATTAAATGGACAAATCATATTTGATGAAGCTATAGAAGAAATTAAAGAAATTGAAGAATTAACTAGAAATACTTATGAATTACCTGTTGATATGCAAATGGGTTAATCTTATCACTCAGGCTCATAGAGAATAATAACACCTTGTCTATAGAAAGTCTATTCTAAAGTTAACCAATGGCAGTAAATCATTATTTTCAATCAGGCATTCCGATGGGTATCAGATCGGAGAGTCATCTGCACGAAGATTTAATAATCGAGTGCCTAAAAATCTACGGATTTGATACCTATTACATTGCCAGAAAAGAAATTAATGAGGATAAAATTCTAAATGAAGATACTCTAAACAAATATAAGAATGCTTTACCCATTGAAATGTATTTGGAAAATGTGGATGGTTTTGGAGGAGACGGTGAACTAATTACCAAATTTGGTTTGGAAATAAGAGATAATGCAACCTTTATAGTTTCCAGAAGACGTTGGGAATTAGAAATAGGAAGAACTGGAAATACTGTTCTGCAGTTAAGACCGGCAGAAGGAGATTTAATTTATTTTCCATTAACTAATTCTTTTTTCGAAATAAGAAAAGTTGTTGCTACTGATCCATTTTTTCAGGTGGGTCAACTTTATATTTTTAAATTACAATGTGAATTATTTCAATACAGCTCTGAAGATTTCGATACTAATAATTCAGATATAGATGCAGAAATTAAATCTTCTTCTCTTAACATTAGTGATTATGAATTATTGTTAGAATCGGGTGATAAATTCTTGTTAGAATATGAGACCGAATCTGTTTTAGTTAAAGAAGATTATTCGGTGATAACTATTGATACCAATGCTGATAATGAAAACTTTGAAACAAATATAAATGATATACTAGATTTTACTGAGAGAAATCCTTTTGGTGAGGTATATAATGCTTAGTAAATTCTATTGGGGCACCATAAGAAGATCAATAGTAGCTTTTGGTAATATGTTTAATCAAATTACCATTGATCGCAAGGATTCCGCTGGTGCGGTTGTCCAATCTATTAGAGTGCCTCTGGCATACGCACCTAGACAAAAATTCTTGGCAAGAATACAGCAGCAACCTGTAGTAGAGGAAACTCTACAACAAGTAACCCTGCCTCGTATGTCGTTTGAAATGGTTGGATTGGCATATGACCCTCAACGAAGAATCAGTTTAGTGCAACAAAATAGAGTAGTGAATTCTACATTAACTACTTTAAATGCTCAGTATGCACCGACACCCTATAATATGAGTATTAATTTGTATGCCTATTCAAAGAATCAAGATGATGCTTTACAGATTGTAGAACAAATACTACCTTATTTTAATCCAGATTTTAATTTAACATTAAAAGCTATACCTTCTATGTCTATTGTTCATGATTTGCCTATCATTTTAGATGGTGTAAGTTTTGAGGACGATTATGAAGGAGATTTAGAAACACGTAGAACTATTATCTGGACATTTAATTTTACCGTTAAACTTAATTTTTATGGTCCGGTCAATAAACAAGGCATAATACGACGTGTAGCTGTAGATACCTTTTCTGATGCTGCTTTATCAAGTAGAATTCAACAATACGATGTTACAGCAACTCCAAGTACAGCTGTTCCTGGAGATGATATAGAATTTGATGAAAACTTCGAGGAATTCTAATGAAGAATATGGAAACATTGAATACATTATTCAATATAGAACCATTAAAAACTGACGATATAATCTTGCCGGTGCAAGATAGAGTATCTGAAAAGGAAAATGATTACCAACTAGCCAGAGGTACATTAAGAAATCTAATAGTAAAGGGTGAATCGACTTTGGATGAAATGATTCACTTAGCAAGAAATTCAGAACATCCTAGATCATTTGAAGTAGCTGGACAACTTATTAAAACTGTATCAGATGTTGCAAAAGATCTACTTGCGTTACAGAAACAACTCAAAGATATAGAACAAATAGATAAAAAATCAGCAATAAATAGTCAAACTAATAATGTATTTGTTGGATCAACTGAAGAATTGTTAAAGTTATTAAAGAAAGACGACGGTAAAATTATAAACAATGAATAATACTAAAAATAGACAAAACATTAGTTGTTTAAAATGTAATAAAGATTGCAATTCATATGTCCAATGATAAACAATCATACCTGGGAAATCCTAATCTTAAGCCAATAGATTTTACTATTTCATATACTATTGAGCAGGTAAAAGAACTACTTAAATGTTCAGGTGATTCAATATATTTCATTGAAAATTATTGCCATATAGTATCTTTGGATCAAGGGTTGGTGTTATTTAAATTATATGATTGTCAAAAAGAAAAAGTTGAAACTATTCTTAACAATAGAAAAGTAATTCTAATGGAGGGCAGACAACAGGGCAAAACGATAACTGCTGCTGCTTGTATTCTTTGGTACACATTGTTTCAATCAAATAAAACTGTTGCTGTTTTGGCAAATAAATCTTCTTCTGCCAGAGAAGTTTTACATAGATATCAAATAATGTATGAACATTTACCTATTTGGATGCAACAAGGTGTAAAGACATGGAATAAGGGAGATATAGAATTAGAAAATGGATCTAGGGTTTTTACTGCTGCAACCAGTACATCTGGTATTCGCGGAAAATCTGTTAACTGGCTGTATATAGATGAAGCTGCTATTATTCCGAATACTGTTGCTGACGAATTTTTTACATCAGTTTATCCGACAATTTCTGCTGGTGAAACTACGAAGATTTTATTGACATCTACACCCATGGGATATAATCACTTTTGGAAATTTTGGAATGAGGCTGAACAAAAAACCAATGGTTTTGTTCCTATGTTTATTCCATATACAAGAATTCCTGGAAGAACGGAAAAATGGGCAGCAGAACAAAAATCCATGCTAGGTGAACTAAAATTTAATCAAGAAGTACTTTGTAAATTTTTAGGATCATCTAATACACTTATAAACCCAGATGTCATTGCAAGAATGTCTGCTAAACATTATCTTTATTCTAAAGATGGCTTGGATATTATAGAAAATCCCATTAGAGCATTTAAAAATTCTGACGGTAAACTAGAAGGCAGAAATCATATTTATACTATTATAGCTGATACTTCTAGAGGTGTTGAGCGGGATTTTTCAGCATTTACCGTAATAGATATAACAGAATATCCATATAAGATTGTGGCAAAGTATAAAGATAATAAAATAAATCCTTTGTTATATCCCACTATCATTGCCAAGGTTGCCAATGATTATAATAAGGCATTTGTGCTTGTGGAGATTAATGATAACGGTCAACAAATAGCAAATACTTTGTATATGGATTTAGAATATGAAAATGTGCTTGCCGTGGGGTATGATGGTAAAAATGGTCAGTATTTATCTGCTGGTTTCAAATCAAATACCACTTTAGGTGTTAGAACAACTAAACAAGTTAAAAGATTAGGGTGTGCGATTTTAAAAGGATTGATAGAAAATAATAAATTACTAATTCATGATGCAGATATCATTTCTGAGATTTCTACATTTATAGAAACCAGAGGATCCTTTGCTGCAGATGATGGTTATCATGATGATCTTGTAATGACATTAGTATTGATGGCATGGATGACTAATGAACTTTATTTTAAAGATATGACCAATACAAATTTACGTTTAGATTTGTATCAAAATCAAATTAGAGATATTGAAGAAGATTTAACACCTTTTGGTATTTTTGATGATGGTCTAAGAGAAGATATAATGGAAATAGATCAAAGCGGAACGGATTTATGGTTTCATAAAGATTTAAATACTGAATTGGAAAAGATTAAAAATAAATGGTGATAAAGTATAAAAATCATTATTTATAAATAAATAGTAATTAGTTTGACATGACACGTGTTTAAATATACAAGGAGAACAAAATGGCATTTCAGCTTTCACCGGGCGTGCTAGTCACTGAAAAGGACCTTACATCTATTGTCCCCACAGTATCGACTACAGCTGGAGCTTTTGCTGGCGCCTTTCAGTGGGGTCCTGTAGATGAAGTTACAACTATTGATTCTGAGAACAAATTGGTAGAGGTGTTTGGTAAGCCAAACGATACTACTTTCCAATCCTTTTTTACTGCAGCAAATTTTCTATCTTATGGTAACAATCTTCAGGTAATCCGTGCTGTAAATAAGTCGACAGCTAGAAATTCTGTAGCAAACGCTAATTCATCATCTAATATTGTTGTTACTAATTTGAATAATTATGAAGGATCCTATACCAATAACGTTAACTATGGTGTGGCTATTGCCAAATATCCAGGATCTTTGGGTAATGCATTAAAAATATCTATTGCTGACGCAAATACATGGTCTAGTTGGAATTACGCTTCCAATTTTGACAGTGCACCTGGTACATCTACATTTGTCACCAATGCTGGTGGATTGTATGATGAAATGCATGTTATTATTGTTGATGAGGACGGTACTTGGACTGGTACTGCAGGAACAGTTTTAGAAAAATTCCCCAATGTTTCAAAAGCATCTGATGCTAAGAAATTTGATGGATCTACAAATTATTACAAGAACGTATTGAATAATTCTTCTAAATATGTTTGGTGGAACGCACACCCAACAGATTTAACTGTATCCAATTGGGGTAATAGTGCAATATCAAGAACATTTGGAAATTTAACAGCTAATGTGCAATTATCATTTTCTGGTGGTGTAAGTAACGATATTTTATCAGATGCAAATATATTGTCTGCATATGCTGAATTTGCTAACGATGAATTATATGATGTAAGCTTACTTCCTTTAGGAGCAGTCTCTTCTACCGTAGCAACCTATGTTATTAATAATGTTTGTGAGGTTAGAAAAGATTGTATAGCATTTGTTTCACCAGAACAATCTGATGTCGTAGGAGTTGCAAGTAATTCCACTCAAACAACTAATATTACGGGATATAGGGATTCTCTTCCATCCTCATCATATGGTGTAATGGATTCGGGATTTAAGTATCAGTTCGATAGATACAATGATGTTTATCGCTGGGTTCCATGTAATGGTGACACCGCTGGTACCGTTGTTAGAACTGATTTTACTACAGATCCTTGGTTCTCGCCTGCCGGATTAAATAGAGGGCAAATAAAGAATGTTGTTAAACTTGCCTATTCGCCTAGACAAGCAGACAGAGATGCATTGTATAAAAAAGGTGTAAACCCGATTGTAACATTCCCTGGACAAGGAACAGTTTTATTTGGTGATAAGACTCTTCTATCCAAACCCAGTGCGTTCGATAGAATAAATGTTCGTAGATTGTTTATAGTGCTGGAAAAGGCAATTGCAACAGCAGCCAAGTTTCAGTTGTTTGAATTTAATGATGCGTTCACCCGTGCACAATTTCGTAATTTAGTTGAACCTTTTCTTAGAGATGTACAAGGTCGTCGTGGTATTACAGATTTTAAAGTAGTTTGCGACGATACGAACAATACAGGCGAGGTAATTGATAGAAATGAATTTGTGGCAGATATCTTTGTCAAACCTGCTCGCTCTATCAATTTTATTCAATTAAATTTTATTGCGACACGTTCAGGTATTAATTTTGAAGAAGTTGGCGCATAATAAAGGGAGAAGAATAAATGGCAACCACATTTAATGTAGATCAGTTTAAAGCGGCGCTAGTAAATGGTGGTACTCGTCCTAATCAGTTTGCTGTACAACTAAGTTTCCCAACTTATGTAACTAATGCGGCAAATGCAGTAAGACAAGCACCTTATTTAGTTAGTGTTGCTGAATTACCAGGACAAACTGTTAATCCAGCAATAGTATTGTATCGAGGACGTGAAGTAAAATTTGCAGGTGATCGAGTATTTGCCCCCTGGACAATTACTATTCTTAACGATGCAGATATGTCTATTCGAGGTGCCATGGAACAATGGATGAATGGTATGGATGATTTAGTGGTTAAAATAGGAAGATTAAATCCAGCGGAATATCAAAGAAATCTAGATGTTTTTCAATTAGATCGTAATGGAAAAGTTATTAAAAGTTATCAAATTGTAAATGCATTTCCAATAGATGTATCGCCCGTGGGATTAGATTTTGGTGCAAACGATACTATATCGACTTTTACTGTAACATGGCAGTATCAGCATTTTGTTACATCTCAAACTGCTGGATCTTCTTTTACTAATCTTTTTGCATAATCATTGATTCTACAATATGGCAATTACATTATTTGGTTATACTATAAGTAAAGATGAAGCGCCGAGTCTGGAGCTTAGAAAACAAAGCTTTGTAACTCCAGATTCAGATGATGGCGCATCTACAGTTGCGGGAGGTGGATATTTCGGCACTTATGTAGATTTGGATGCTACTGCCAAGTCAGAATCGGATGTTATTACGCGGTATAGAGAGACCGCAATGTACGCTGATGTTGCAAACGCTATAGATGAAATAGTAACAGAAGCTATTGCCGGAACAGAAATAGAAAAGCTAGTGGACATTAATTTGGATAGTGTAGAATTGTCTGAACAAATTAAAATTAGTATTAGAAATGAATTCGATGGTATACTTAAGAAATTAGAATTTAAATCTAAAGGGCAAGATTACTTTAGACGTTGGTATATAGATGGTAGAATTTATTTTCAAAAGATAATTGATAATAAAAATCCTAAAAAGGGAGTGATTGAGTTAAGATATATTGACCCTCGGAAGATTAAAAAAGTAAGAGACGTAAAGAAAAAGAAATCACCAGAAGGTATAGACATAATAGAAAAAATTGATGAGTTTTATATTTACAATGATAAAGGAATTAAATATACACAACAGTATGGAAATGTTCCAGGGATGAATCAGGGAATTAAAATATCTCCTGATACGATTACATTTGTTTCTTCTGGATTAATGGATTTAGAAAAAAGTATAGTCTTAAGTTATATACACAAAGCAATAAAACCTGCAAATCAGTTAAAAATGATGGAGGATTCTTTAGTCATCTATAGAATTTCTCGTGCACCTGAGAGAAGAATATTTTATATAGATGTTGGAAATTTGCCTAAAGTAAAGGCAGAACAATATCTAAAAGATGTAATGAATAAGTATCGTAATAAAATCGTATATGATTCTCAGACAGGTGAGATTAGAGATGATAGAAAATTTATGTCAATGCTTGAGGATTTCTGGTTACCTCGAAGAGAAGGGGGTAGAGGAACAGAAATAACTACTTTACCCGGAGGAGATAATCTCGGGCAAATTGATGATATAAACTATTTTCAAAATAAATTATATCAATCTTTAAATGTACCTGTTTCTAGATTACAACCTTCTTCCGGCATGAATTTTGGTCGTGCTGCTGAAATTACTAGAGATGAATTAAGATTTGGTAAGTTTATAGATAAACTTCGCAAAAAATTTAATGAATTATTTCAAGATATACTCAGAACACAGTTACTATTGAAGAATATAATTACAGATTCTGATTGGGATGACATTAAAGAAGATATTAATTATGTTTATGCGCAAGATAGATACTATTCGGAATTAAAGGATGCCGAAAATTTAAGAAATAGAATAGATGTTTTGAATCTTATGGCTCCCTTTGTTGGTACATATTTTAGTCAAGAATATATTATGAAAAAAGTATTACGTTATAGTGAAAAAGATATTGAAAATATAAAGAATCAAATTGAATCTGAAAGTCCATCTTCAGCATCAATAAATAATGCTATGCCACAACAATAGGAGATAATATGAAAGAGAATGAGACAACTGATGTTGATATATCTGATAACCATAGTGACGTAATTAGATCCATGGTTGATACAATATTACAAGATAAAAATTCTGATGCTCAGTCTATATTTAAAGATATTATTGGTGCCAAAATGGCAGATGCAATAGAAAATAAAAAAATAGAGTTAGCTCAAACAATTTATTCGAGAGAAGATTAATGAAAAAATTTACCTCTTTTAGATTAGAAATAGATGAAGCAAAATCTCGTAGCCCTTATGCTATAGGGATGGCGCAAGCTATGAAGTCTACTGGAGATACTCCTCCATTGGAAAAAAGCACTATCAAAAAAGCTCATGAAATTGCCAAATCCATAATGAAAAATAAGAAAATGAATGAGTCTTTGGATGATGAGGGCAGAATGGCCAGGGGCGATTTAATGCAAATTGCTAAGCAAGCAACCGATCTTGCTATGATAATGAATGATGATAAACAACTTGATGGTTGGGTACAAGCAAAAATAACTAAGGCTGCAGATTATTTAGATTCAGCATATGATTATCTAATGTTTAATAAACAAGAAGTAGATGAAAATAAAGAATATTTTACCAAACATGTATTTTCAGATGTTTTTGGCGAAGGTATAGTTTTGGAAGATCAACATTCTGATCCAGACTTAGACGGTAATATAGAATGGTATACTGTAAGATTCGAGCATGGCGATGAAGTTATTTTCACTGAAGATTTAGATATTCTTATGGCGGAATATCAGATTAATCATAAAAAGAATGAAATAAGTGAAAAATTGCATCAAAATCAACAAAAGATTGATCTACATGAACCAGAAAAAGATAAAATAACTGCAGATGATTTCAAATTATTGAGAGCTATGAAAAATAAAAATATAAGGAAATAACGTAATGCCTGTTACAATTTCTATTCTTAAAAAAGTTAGGCAGCAAGCTGTTGTCAAATTTATAGGTGACGGTACTAATACGTTAGATATTAAAGATTTGTCGTTAGCAGATGAATCTTTTGGTGGTTATACCGGCGGTGCCAATGTAACTATTAATTCTGCTTTGTGGACCAGTACAGATGTTAATGCTCCAATACTTATTAAGAGACCAGTTAGTGGTGCAAATGTAATGATTTTACATGGTAATGATAATTGGTCTATGAGTCAAATGATGGGATTCGTAGATTCATCAAATAGCACTGCTAATATTTCTGTAACGATACCTTCAGGCGGTGGCACTTTATATCTAGGTTTGACTAAGAATAATGGATTTACCGAACCAAATCAGCAACCTTTAACCAAGGTAACAAGCTAAATGAAACTTATTAAAGAAATAACTCAAGAGCTTGAATATATTACTGAAGAAAACAGTGGTAAAAAGGGTACCTATATTAAAGGTATCTTTATGCAATCAGAGCAGGAAAATCGTAATGGGAGAATATATCGTAAACCTATTCTTGAAAAAGAAATTGCTCGTTATCAATCTTTGATAGATGAAAAAAGATCTTTAGGAGAATTGGGGCACCCTCCAAATCCTACAATTAATTTGAATCAAGTATCTCATCTAATAACTGAATTAAAATGGGCAGGAAACGATATTATAGGCACTGCTAAAATTTTAGATACGCCCATGGGAAAAATTGCTAAAAATTTTATAGAAGAGGGTGTGAAATTGGGAGTTTCGTCTAGGGGATTGGGTTCTCTTAAAGATGTTAACGGCGTAAACGAAGTACAAGATGATTTTCATCTAGCTACCGTGGATATTGTCGCTGATCCTTCTGCGCCTAATGCTTTTGTAGAGGGCATAATGGAAAATGCAGAATGGATTTGTGAAAATGGTATTTGGAAAACTATACAAATAGAAACGGCACAGAAAATAGTTAAAAATGCTTCAAGTAAAAAATTAGCTGAAACAAAACTAAAATTATTCGAAGCATTCTTAAAAAATATCAAGTAATCATTTTTTATAAATATTAAAGTTAGATTAATAACTCATAGGAGAGAAGGATGTCAGTCGACTCTAAAATTAAAGAATTGCTGGAGCGAGTTAAAGCTCAAGCAACTGACGCCGAGACTCTGTCGGAAGAAGGTGCACAGCCAATGGGATCTACTTCCGTAGCTAAGGATACAAGTATCAAACCAGCAAATGCCGGTGATGCAACATATCCTATGCAGGGCTCGTCTCAGAAGGCAAATATAGATGTTAGAGATGAAGAAGAACCAAATCAAGGTATGAGAGCAGCTACCTCAGTTTCGAAAAATTCTTTATCAGCTAAAGGACCAGGCACAACACCCAATTTTACAACTATCGGTGATCCAGCAAATGCTGTTAATCAACCAAATAGTGCGGGTAATGTACAAAAAGAAAGCACGGAAGAACCTAGTTTGAAAGAACAAATTATATCAATTTTTGGTGAAGATGTTTCTGAGGACTTTGCTAATAGAGCAACCTCTATTTTTGAAGCAGCTGTTGTTGCTAGAGTTAATTCTGAAATGGAAAAAATTGTTGAACAATTGGAAGAGCAAAAAGTTAAAGAATTTGTGGAAGCCAAAGAATATATGATTGAAAAAATTGATTCATTTTTAAATTATGTCGTTGAACAATGGATGATAGAGAACGAATTAGCAATTGAAAATGGATTACGTACGGAAATTGCCGAGGATTTCATAGTAGGTATGAAATCCTTATTTAAAGAACATTATATTGAGATTCCTGAAGAAAAATATAATGTTATAGGAGAACTTCAGGAAAAAGCAGATACTCTTGAATCTAAACTTGATGAGGCATTAAATAATAGCATAGAATTAAAGAAAGAACTTGATTCTTTAAAGCGTCATTCTGTTTTAGAAAATATATCTAAAGATTTAGCTGACACTGAAGCTGAAAAATTAGTGAAGCTATTAGAAGGCGTTGATTTTGAAAATGAAGAATTATTTACGGAAAAAGTTTCTGTAATTAAGGAAAATTATTTTCCAAAGAATAACAGTGTTAAACAAGCATCCACATCAATTACGGAAGATTCAGAATCCCCCATTGAAACCCTTGTCGAAGATAGCACTGTATCCAGATATGCCAAAGCGCTATCAAGAACAATAAAAAAATAACTAAGGAGTAATAAATGTTTTTATCCGAACAACTACAAAAGAAATGGCAAGTTATTCTTGAGCATCCAGATCTTCCCGAAATCAAAGATGTATACAAGAAAGCTGTCACTTCTGTTCTTTTAGAAAATCAGGAAAGAGCTTTGCGTGAAGAGCGTATGTCTCTTTTTGAGGGCCCTGCTTCAAATAATATTCAATCGACCGGCGGAATCGACACGTATGATCCTATTTTAATTGGATTGGTTCGTCGTTCTATGCCAAATCTTATGGCATATGATATTTGCGGTGTCCAGCCTATGACGGGACCTACAGGACTTATTTTTGCAATGCGTGCTCACGTTGGTTCAGGTCGTTCCAATACTGATCCTACGTTGGAAGCATTGTACAATGAAGCCAACACGATGGTGTCAGGAGCCAATAGCCCTGCGCATGTAGGTACCAATCCAGTTGATTCACCTTATACGACTGCCGGTGGTATGACCACAGCGTATGGTGAGCAATTAGGTACCACAGGTAATGCTGCATTTAACGATATGTCTTTTAGTATCGATAAGACCACGGTTACTGCAAAGACTCGTGCATTGAAAGCTGAGTATACTGTAGAACTTGCACAAGACTTGAAAGCAATTCATGGTCTTGATGCCGAGGCAGAACTTTCAAATATTCTCTCTCAAGAGTTTATGTTTGAAATCAATCGCGAAATCGTTCGTTTGATCTATACTGTAGCTAAGGCAGGTTCTCCTGCTACAGCAACTGCAGGAACATTTGATTTAGATGTTGATTCAAATGGACGTTGGTCGGTTGAGCGTTTTAAGGGCTTATTGTTTAATATCGAACGCGATGCTAATCATATTGCCCAAGATACTCGTAGAGGAAAGGGTAACATCATTGTTTGCTCTGCAGATGTAGCATCTGCTTTAGCAATGGCCGGTGTTCTTGATTATGCCCCTGCACTTTCTACAAGTTTAAATGTTGATGATACCGGTAATACCTTTGCTGGTGTTCTGAATGGGCGTTTTCGTGTTTATGTTGACCCATATTCTGCTAACCTTGGTGCAAGTAATCAGTTTTATGTCGTTGGTTATAAAGGTTCTAGCCCATATGATGCTGGTTTATTTTATTGCCCATATGTTCCTCTTCAAATGGTTCGTGCGGTCGATCCTAACAGCTTCCAGCCAAAGATTGGCTTTAAGACACGTTATGGTCTAATTGCGAATCCATATGTTGTACAAGCTAACGGCGATGTGGATGCATCAACCTTTACAGCAAATCGTAATCAGTACTATCGTCGTACTAAGGTTACCAATTTGATGTAATATTGAGCCGACGAAGATCGGATTTAGGGGGAGTAAAATCCCCCTTTTTTTATCTTTATAAATATAGTGAAGGAGATTAGATGGCATATACAGCAAATATATCAATATTACAAGATTCGTATTACAATAATAGAGTTACTACCTATGATTATCTAAGACCCAATGGTTTTAGATTTATAATAAAAGAAATGCCCTATGTGGCATATACTTGTCAATCTGCTAATTTGCCTTCATTGCAACTAGGCAATGCTATTCAACCGACTCCATTTGTTGACATACCGATAGTAGGCGATAAAGTTAATTTTGGGGATTTTACTATAAGATTTTTAATTCAAGAAGATATGTCCAATTATCTTGAATTATTTGGTTGGTTAATTGCTTTAGGTTTTCCAAAAGAACACAAACAATTTACTAGTTTTGTTCAAAAACGAGAAAATCGTTTTCCTTATTCGCAGGGTGGCAGAAGAACAGATGGAATGGCTTACTCAGATGCAACTTTGACAATTTTAGACTCGACAAACAATCCTAAAACTGATATCATATTTTATGATTTATTCCCGATTTCCGTAGAAGCTTTAGATTTTGATGTGACTACAAACGATGTTCCATTTTTCATAGGAATCGCATCATTCAAGTATAAGTATTTTGATATTAACCCCCTATAAATTTTGAGGTAATTATGGCAGAAAATATTGATCCAACTGCAGAAAACATGCAACCCACAACTGTAGATAATCAAGGCAAGATATCTATTAGTATAGATGAACTAAGAAATAATAAATTTTTCATCGCCACTCCTTGTTATGGTGGAGCATTAACAGAACCATATTTTAGATCTGTTATCAAAATGATGACATTTTTTAATCAGCATCGAGTGCCATTGGCTTTTGGCACAATTGCAAACGAATCACTGGTAACAAGAGCAAGAAACGTATTGTTGGCATATTTTTTAGCGTCTGATTATAGCCATCTAATGTTTATTGATGCAGATATTGAATTTAATGTGGATGATATTCTTAAACTTTATGCTCATAATCGAGATGTTTGTGTGGGTGCATATCCCAAGAAAGGGGTTAATTGGGATAGAATCAAAGATACAATTCAAAATGATCCCGAAAAAGTAAAAGAGGGTGCCAATATCGCAGCAATGGGTGCAGATTATGCTGTTAATTTCAAATTTATAAACAAAGAAAGTAGATCAATTGCAGTGGATCGCGGAGTAGTTAAATTACATGATGCAGGTACAGGTTTCATGATGATCAAGCGTCAGGCAATTTTGAAACTTATCAAAGCATATCCAGAATTAAAATACAATAATGATGTCCAACTAAACAATGATCTATCTGATCATTTTTATGCAATATTTGATACAATGATTGATCCAGTAGATCGTAGGTATTTATCTGAGGACTACACATTCTGTCGTCGATGGCAGGATATTGGTGGAGATATTTGGTTAGATCCAACAATTAGTTTAAATCACTATGGTTCATTCTGTTTCGCAGGAAACCCCTCGCTTATTATTCAATATCAGTAAAAATTATGAAATTATCAGAGCTTCAGGAAAGTTGGGCTGAAGACTGTAAAATTGATGAAACAAACCTAGGCAAAGAATCAGCTCGTGTGCCCACGCTGCATGCCAAGTATCTTAATTTTCTTTCTTCTACCAGACTTAATTTGAGAAAAGCAGAATCAGATTATTATAACTGCAGAAGAAAGAAATATCGATACTATCGGGGAGAAATGAGTAAAGATGAATTGGAGCAGGAAGGATGGATTCAATGGCAGGGGGCAAAACCTTTAAAAAATGAAATTGATGAATTCCTGCAAGGTGACGTTGATTTAATTGCCTTAACAGATAAGATAGAATATTTTAAAACTGTGCTTTATCATCTTGAGCAAATTATTCGATCTATCAATTCAAGAACATGGGACATAAAGTCCAGTATTGAGTGGTACAAGTTTACTAATGGTTTGATGTAATGACTGAAATTACTATTAGAAAAAAGAATGAAGTCCATATTATAGTGGATACTGATCCCTCCATAGCACAAGAATTAAATGATTATTTTTCCTTTGATGTTCCGGGTGCCAAATTTCATCCATTGTATAGATCAAAAGTTTGGGATGGTAAAGTTCATTTATTTTCTATGATTACTAAAGAACTGTATGTAGGATTACTTGATTATGTAAAGAAATTTGCCGAGGAACGTGATTATGACTTGGATGAATCTGAATATAGAAAATCTTTTGACGAAATTACATATAAAGACATTAAAGAGTTTTGCAATTCTTTGAACGTTACATCAAAAGGCAAACAAATAGAAATAAGAGAATATCAGATAGATGCAATCTATCAGGCAATTGTCAACGGAAGACGCTTATTATTATCGCCAACTGGTTCGGGGAAATCTCTTATTATTTACTGCCTCATACGTTGGCATGAAAAATACGGAAGACGACAACTTATTCTTGTTCCTACAACAAGCCTTGTGGAGCAGATGTACTCAGATTTTCAAGACTATTCAGGAATAAATGAATGGAAAACATCTGAAAATTGTAGACGAATATACGGCGGACATGAAAAATTAAATGATTACAATGTTGTTATTAGTACATGGCAATCTATCTACAAGATGCCGAAACAATTTTTCGCTGAGTTTAAAGTAATATTTGGAGACGAGGCACATCTTTTTAAGGCAAAAAGTTTAACAGGTATTCTTAATAAGTGCACGATAAGTCCATACCGTATAGGAACCACCGGCACATTAGATGGAACAAAAACACATAAATTAGTATTGGAGGGACTATTTGGTCCTGTCTACAAGGTCACTACTACTAAGAAACTTATAACTGATAAAACATTAGCTGATCTAAAAATTACTAATCTAATTTTGGAATATACAGATGAAATAAGAAAAAGTATGCGAGGGTGTTCTTATCAAGAAGAGATGGATTTTTTGGTTCAATATGCTCCGAGGAATAAGTTTATTAGAAATCTTTCTTTAAACCAAAAGGGAAATACTTTGGTGCTATTTCAATTTGTAGAAAAACATGGAAAACAATTGTATGAAATGATATTGGAAAAAGCCCAAGGTAAACAAGTGTTTTTTGTTTATGGTGGCACTGATACAGAACAACGTGAGAATGTTAGACAATTGACAGAATTAGAAAATGGTGCTATAATAGTAGCGTCGGTCGGGACATTCTCGACAGGAATAAATATTAGGAATTTGCACAATATTATTTTTGCTTCACCTAGCAAGTCTAGAGTGAGGAATCTGCAATCAATCGGTAGAGGACTTAGAACAAGCGAAACTAAAGACTCTTGTAATCTATATGATATAGGTGACGATTTATCTTGGAAATCTAAGAAAAATTTTACGTTACTGCATATGATTGAGCGTATTAAAATTTATAATGATGAGCATTTTGATTACAAACTAGTAAAGGTACCTATTCAATGAGTACATCCAACCTCTATTATAAGTATTTAAAATTAACTAATGGTGATAATATAATTTGTACTACAGATAATGATTGCACAAAACTTAGAGATAATAATACTATTTGTATCGTTGATCCAGTTATATTGACTCCTATACGATATCCCAGAGGCATGAGTATAGTTGAGGGTTACGTATTTCAACCTTGGATTAGATTTTCTACTGAAACAGTATTTGAAATACCTATTAATACCATTATAGTTTCCTCTGATATAGAAGAAGAATTACGAGAAGGGTATTTAAATTTTTTGATTAAAGAAAAAGAAGATGAAGTGGAAGAAATTAAAAATAATCAATTATCATCGCAGGATCATGTTAAATTGGTTGATATGCTAAATAATATTGCTAAAAATACAAAGGAAGATGATGAAAGTAGCAAAGAAGAAATCAAAAGATTTAACTCTGAAGGATACACAATCCATTAGTGAACCCATTCCCGTATCTTCACATTATGTAGATAACAAGAAATTTTTACAAGCACTAATTGAATATAGGGATCAAATTGATAAGGCTTCTGCAGAAGGCAAACTTCAACCGCAGGTACCTAATTACATAGGTGAATGTTTTATAAAGATTGCAACACATTTATCATACAAATCTAATTTTATTAATTATACTTTTAAAGACGATATGATAAGTGATGGCATTGAGAATTGTCTAACTGCTGTTGCCAAATTTGATCCAGCAAAATCTTCAAATCCTTTTGCCTACTATACCCAGATCATTTATTTTGCCTTTTTACGAAGAATTCAAAAAGAAAAGAAGATGCAGGTAACTAAATACAAGATGATAGAAAATATGGACTTGGATGCAATTATTACGCAAGAACATGATGGGGGCGAATTTAATAATCAGTTTTTGGATTATTTAAAAAAGCAACTGGATCAGGTAGATGTAAATAAAAGAATAATTCAGTTACCAAAAAAGAACAAATTGGCGGAAGAAATAGATCCAAATATTGACAACGATAACTAAATATACTACTATTAGTTATTAGGAGATTATTATGAATAAAATTAAAGTAAGTGAATTGTTTTATAGTATTCAAGGCGAGGGGCGTTATATGGGCGTTCCTAGTGTATTTTTAAGAACGTTTGGTTGTAATTTTCGTTGTAAAAATTTTAATAGGAAATTACAGGACATACCTGCGGGGGAAAAAATAAACCCAGAAGTTGAACAAGTAATAAAGAATATTG
>Ga0214923_10002648_pt1 | contig 23485 bp, 23 predicted proteins | sample LL1510_MetaG_FD_177993 | JGI IMG/M metagenome (GOLD analysis project Ga0214923, IMG submission 177993) | Freshwater microbial communities from Lake Lanier, Atlanta, Georgia, United States - LL-1510 | ecosystem: Environmental > Aquatic > Freshwater > Lake | place: USA: Georgia | collected...
AAACAGAATTTATGGCACCTCAGCTAAAACTACAAATATTGCTGTAGGTGATTTTGATGGATTAACTTACTATTATGATAATTCTACATTCCAAGTAACTTTAGCGGTAACAAATAATAAAACAAACCCCCCACCCTTTCCTCCCCCTCCTGTAGATAATGCTGTTAACGTAAATGTTGAGTTATGGGATTCTTCATTTTCATATCAATACTTAAGTGGTGGTGGTATGGCAATGGCCCCTGGTACTTACGGTCCTAGTGCTATAAGCATGACAAATGATCCTATTATTTTTAGGGGTTATTGGAAAGTAACAGTTTCTGGAGCTAATCCTACATTTGCCGGAGGTACAGCCAATATTAATATAAATGGTAACGCACATGTTGCCGGAGGTGCAGTCCCGGCAGGTCCTGGAGGTACTACTTTTGATTCAACTGTTTATGGAACAGAGGATGTAGCCGCTTATGGAGGTTACACAGGTTTGTATTTTAATGTAACAGTCAATTAAAACTAGTTTGGTTTTTTAAAATAAATTCATTATATTAACATTATGCGTAGAGTTCTAATTGGAACACCCTCTTATGATGGTCGAGTTGATGTTTGGTTTGCAAACAGTTTAATAGAAACTGTTAAAATGGCTGAAAAAAAGGGTATTTTTGTACACGCTATCTATACAAGTTATGACTCATTAGTTCAAAGAGCAAGAAATAGCTTAATTAAACTAGCTATTGATGGAAAATATGATGATTTATTCTTTATTGATTCAGATACTGAATGGGAACCAAATTGGTTTTTTAATCTTTTAGAACGACCTGAACCAATCGTTGGAGGTGCTTTAATTAAAAAGACAGAAAAAGAAGGTTATACAGTAAAATTAATAGATAAAGAACTTAAATATTCTAAAGATAAAAAATTATTAGAGGTAGATGGTGTAGGAACAGGGTTTATGAAAGTCTCTAAGTTTGCTTTTGATAAACTATGGTTAGCAAGTGATCCTTATACAAGTGAAGGAGATGAACATAGAATGGTTTTTGATATTAAAGTAGAAAACGGAGACCTAATTTCCGAAGATTATGTGTTGTGTAACAAATGGAAATCTTTAGGATACAAAGTATGGTTAGATCCTACAATTACTTGTAATCATATTGGTATTAAGAAGTTTAAAGGTAACTTTAAAAAATTTATAGATAAAAATGGGTATGTTTAATAAGTTCTTACATATTTATTAACATAAAATAAGTTATTCTAAGTTAAAGTTTATGATAAAAAAAGTGTTTTACAATAGTTCTATGCCTAGGGCAGGCTCTACTTTAATCCAAAACATTCTAGGACAAAATCCAGATCTTTATACTACACCAACTTCAGGTTTATTTGAGATGTTAGCTGCCTCAAGAACTATTTTTACAGATAGTTTAGAGTTTAAAGCTCAAGAAGAATCTCAAATGATGACTGGTTTTAAGTCTTATTTAAAAGGTGGTCTTTATGGATTCTATGAAAATCTAACAGACAAACCTTATGTTATTGACAAATGTAGAGGATGGAATTCAGAATGGGAATTTGTAAATGCTTTTGACCCAAATCCAAAAATGATTTGTATGATTAGGGATATTAGATCAGTTTATTCTTCATTAGAAAAGAAATTTAGAAAGAATCCATTACAAGATCATCACCTTGCTAACTGGGGTAATTTAACAGGTACTACTACAGATAAAAGAATTAGTGTTTGGTCTGTTAATCCACCTATTGGACCTTCAATGGATAGGATTTATCAGGTATTAGTACAAGGTCTTCATAAAAACATTTTGTTTGTTAAGTTTGAAGAATTATGTGCTGACCCAGATACACAATTAAAACGTATTTATGAGTATTTAGAATTACCTTTTTACCAACATGATTTTAATAATATCCAACAAGTAACTCATGAGGATGATAAGTGGTATGGTATTTTTGGAGACCATATTGTTAGAAAAGAACTAAAACCATTTAAAGAAGACTTTAGAGAGGTATTAGGACCAAATGCTTGTAAATTGATTGAGGAAAGTTATGCTTGGTTCTTTAATGATTTTGAATATAAAATTTAACAAAAATGAAAGTAGGTTTTAAAACACAAAGTGAAAATGAGTTTAAATCAATTACATTACCAGACACGCAAAGTCAACCAGTAATAATTTCAGTTGTACAAGGAAAAGATAATAATATGGATAATAAGTTTTTAGTATGGCATATTGAAGGTGGATTAGGTAAAAACATAGCAGCAACTGCTCTTTTACCTGCTTTAGCTAAACAATACAAAACCAGAAAAATAGTTGTAGTTGCTTCCTACCCGGAAGTATTTTTAAACCACCCTGAAGTTCATAGGGTTTATAGAGTAGGCATGACCGCTTATTTTTATGAAGATTTTATTTTAGGTAAAGATACATTAGTATTCAGACATGAACCTTATTTTCAAACAGGTCATATCTTAAAACAAAAACACTTAATTGAAAACTGGGCTGAATTGTTAGGTCTAAGTTATAAAAAACAATTACCTAATTTGCACTTTAATATGGTACAAAAACAGTTATCAGGATTATGGCAAAGACAAAAACCAGTTTTATTAATACAGACTAATGGAGGAATGTATCAAGGCCAACCATTAAACTATACTTGGACAAGAGATATGCCTATTGATCTTGCTTTATATATTGTTGATAAGTTTAAAAATGACTATCATATTATTCAATTAACAAGACAAGGTAGTTATCAGTTAGAAGGAGTAGAAATAGCAGACCAACAAATGACTAATATGGAATTATTTGGGTTAGTTGCTGCCTCTGAAAAACGATTCTTAATTGATTCTTGTTTGCAACATACGGCAGCGGCTTTAAATCTTCCTTCAACAGTATTTTGGATTGGAACTTCACCTGAAAATTTTGGATATGATATGCATACAAACATAAAAGCATTACCTCCTAAAGGAAATACTAAATTGATTGATGCATATTTATTTGATTATTCTTTTGATGGTCCTCTACATGAATGTCCTTATGCTGATGTGAATGAAATGTTTGATGCAAGTAAATTAGAAGAACTTATAAAGTAATAAATTTTGCAATATTTATAATAAAATAAAACTATGTCACATAAATTAACTTCAAACAAATCAGTAATTTACAATGCTCAAACATTAGAATCTTCTTATTTAGTAATTACTTGCCCTCAAACCACTTTCGTTGATCAAGGAAATAATGGTCCTTTCGGTGGTGGTTCAAACGAACATACTGTAAATATTAATGGTGCTATTTTTGCTAATTACAGTTCATCCGCTCAACAAAGAATTGATGGTGTAAATTATACTTTAACAGAAACCGAATGGGATACTTTTTACGCTTCTCAATCTTTTCAATCTCCAACAAGTTATGATAGAGTTCAAGAAGCTTCATTATATTATATTCAAGATAATATTCCTGTAATGTTTGGTTTGTCTTCTTCAAACTGGATTTACTCTGAATAATTAAATAAAAAACGTTATATAAAATATATGGAACCAATAAAATTAACTGAAGAAGAACTTAATAAGTTCGCAGAATTTAATCAAAAAAATAATGACCTTGTTTACAAACTTGGAAATTTAGACCTTACTAAAGTACAAATTGAAGAACGCCGTAAAGAATTACTTGCATTTTTTATTCAATTAAAAGAAGAGGATGCTGTTTTTTCTCAAGAATTAACTACAAAGTACGGTGATGGCAATATTAATTTTCAAACAGGAGAATTTATTCCTTTTGACAATTCTATTGAAGATTAATAATAAAATTTACTAAATAATAGGTTATGGAAAAACTACTATATGTAGCCCCCCATTTATCGACTGGGGGGTTGCCTCAATATTTAACTAAAAAAATAGAACTATTAAAAGATAGTTTTGAAATCTATTTAGTTGAATGGTCGGATTGTACTGGAGGTGTATTAGTAGTTACTAGAAATAAAATTGTAAAGCTTGTTGATAAAGACAAGTTTTTTACTCTAGGGGAAAACAAACAAGAACTTATTGATATTATAAACCAGGTGAAACCAGATATTATCCATTTAGAGGAAATACCTGAGTTTTTTATGGATTTTGATATTGCAAACCAAATTTATACTAAGGATAGAACATATAAGATTGTAGAAACATCTCACGATTCATCTTATGATATAACTCAAAAGAAATTTTATCCTGACAAGTTTATGTTTGTGTCTCAATGGCAAATAAATCAGTATAAAGATATAGACATTCCTAAAGTATTAGTTGAATATCCTATAGAATATATTGAAAGACCGGATAGAACAGAGGCATTACAAAAATTAGGATTAGATCCTAATAAAAAACATATTTTACATATTGGCTTATTTACTCCTCGTAAAAATCAAGCTGAGTTTTTTGCATATGCTAAAGCATTACCACAATATGAATTCCATTGTGTAGGTAATCAAGCAGACAATTTTAGACATTATTGGGAACCATTAATGAATGATAAGCCTGATAATTTAACTTGGTGGAATGAAAGAACAGATGTAGATGCTTTTTATCAAGCAATGGATTTATTCTTATTTACCTCCAGAGGTACAAACAATGATAAAGAAACAATGCCTTTAGTAATTAGGGAGGCCGTTTCAAATCAAATACCAATTTTAATTCATAATCTACCTGTATACTTAAATTATTGGGATGATTATGATGTTAATTATTTAGATACAACAGATTTTAGTTATAATCTAAGTTTAATTGAATCAAGTTTAAACTCTAACAATTATATAAATGTAGAGGAGGAAGCATTTGTAATATCAACTTACCCAATATTAAATTCAGTAACAAAAACCACTATAGAATGTATTGAGGCTTTAAAACAAACAGGTAGAAAAATTATTTTAACATCACATTTACCTATTCCTAAAGAATTACAAGAGTTAGTTGATTACTGTGTTTATGATAAAAATAATTTATTAACGAAACATACATTTTACAATTATACTTGGTTTGATTATGATACTTGGAAAGTTGGTTTATGGCTAACAGGAGAAAATAATAATGTTTATCATGGTCCTTCTGTTTACACAAATTACTATAATGGGGCTGCTTTAGCTGAAAAATTAGGTATTAAAAAAGTATATTTCTTAAATTATGATTATGTTTTAAAAGACTCAACTTTTATAGATAATGTATCTTTAATCTTAAACCAGAAAAAAGCATATGTTGGAATAAAAGAAGAACAAGAAGGAGAAACAGTTATAACTTATTTTCTAGCTACAGAACCTAAATTTTATTTAAACCATTTTCCCTTAGTTCAAACCTCTAAAGAATATGATGATTTGATGATTGAGTGGGAAAGTGAATCTAATGGTTTAGAAAATTTAACTTATTGTGCTCTTCAAAAATCAAAAAATCAAATATATTGGGAAAATCAAGAAACATTTAGTAGCTTAATTGAAAACAATTTTGAACATAAAAATTATTCAAGAGTAGAATATTTTTCTGTATTACCAGTTAAAAACTACTCTACTCAATTTGCTGTATTTTTAAATGTATCTAATTCTACAGACAATAGAGATATTGAAATAGCTGTTTATGAGGATGATAAAATGTTGTTTGATGAAACAGTAAAAGTAACTCATAAATTATCTTGGTTTAGACAAGTAACATTTGATCCTGAAAAAATATATAAAGTATACTATATGGCTTTTGATAGATATAATCAAGCATTAGTTGAAGAGAAAAAAATTATTATAGACAAAGAATATTTTGAAAACCAATTACCTAAAAATGGAGTTTTAACATTATCATGAAAATTTGTCAAGTAAATCCAGGATGCGGAATACCAATTCCTCCACCTTCATGGGGTGCAATTGAAAAAATTGTATGGGAGCTTACATGTAATTTAAAAGAATTAGGCCATGAAGTTGATATAAAATGGGCCAATGAAATCCAACCAGGTGAATATGATTTAGTGATGGTACACGTGGCTAATTTAGCGTTAGAATTGGCGTCTAATAACGTATCGTATGTATTTCAACACCACGATCACCATGCTTATCATTATGGAAAGGACTCCACTATATATAAACAAAATAAAGAAGCAATGGAAAAATCTATTTTTTCTTTAGTGCCGGCTCGTTACTTAGTTGATTATTTTGATTTGCCTAATGTGCATTATTTTTCTCATGGAGTAAATATAGATACATTTAAACCAAATGATACAACCCCTATATATCATAGCTTACTAATGTTGGCAAATAATGGTTTAGGTGGTTATGGTTCATATGATAGGAAAGGATTTGAGTTAGGTGTTAAAGTAGCTATGTCTCGTAATCTACCTATTACAATAGCTGGACCTAAAAACAATGAAAATTGGTTTAATGATAATCCGTGGGTATTTGGTTATCCTAAATTAAGCATTTTAAATGAACCATCTAATAAACAATTAAGACAGCTTTATAATTCACATACTATATTTTTACATCCTAGTGACTTGGAGGCAGGTCATCCTAATCTTACATTATTAGAGGCTGCAGCCTGTGGTTTACCTATTTTAGGATGTATTGAGGAAGAAACAATATTTCATGGTTTATGGAGAGCACCTCGTGACTTAAACTTGTTACTCCAGGGACTAGATGTTATCATTGACGAATACAACCAATATAAACAAAACGCTTTAAATACATCTCAAGAATTATCTTGGTTAAACCGTTCTAAAGACTTAATACAGTTATATGAAAGACTTACTAATTAAAGAATATAAAAATACCAAAATCTTAAATCTAAAAAGTAAACAACCTTCAAATACTTTTAATGTTAATTTTGTTGATGGTGCTTCTTTAGAAGTAGTAGGACCTTTAGAAGAAGAATATAAAGTTACTTTTACAAATACAAAAACTAACGAAGTAGTTCATGATAGTGTTATTAATAATAATATGTGGACTCGTACTAGTATAAAATACTGTGTTGACTGGAAAATAGAAGTATTTAACAATAAAACAGGAGAAAAAGTACACGAACATATCTTTAACCCTAAAAACAAAAGAGTTTATATTCATTTAGATTCAGGAGCAGTTGGTGATACTTTAGCTTGGTTTCCTTATGCTGAAGAATTTAGACAAAAATGGGATTGTGAGGTAATTTGTTCTACATTCCATAATGAATGGTTTAAAAAGGAATACCCACAAATTGAGTTTGTAAAACCAGGAACTGAGGTAAACAATTTATATGCTATGTTTAATGTAGGGTGGTTTTATGATGGGGAAGAAATTGTAAAGGATAAAATACCTTTTGATTTTAAAAAACATCCCCTACAACAAACACCCCCAGAAATTTTAGGACTAGAATATAAAGAAGTAAAACCAAAACTTACTATATCTCGTAAAAAAACAAATATAGAAGGTAAATATGTAGTAATTGCTCCTCATGCCTCCTCTCACGCCAAATACTGGATGCATCCTAAAGGATGGCAAACTGTTATTGATTACTTAAATGAAAAAGGTTATAAAGTAGTTATGATAACAGGTGAACCTTTAGGAGATGAATGGCATGACTCAAAACTAGGAGGTACATTGACCGGTGTAATAAATAAAACAGGTTATAATATTGATTTATCTGATAGAATGATTGATATTAGAGATGCTGAATTATTTATAGGAGTAGGCAGTGGATTAAGTTGGTTAAGCTGGTCAATAGGTACTCCAACTATCCTAATTTCAGGATTTAGTTACCCTTATACTGAATTTAAAGATTGTGAACGTATTTTTACTTTAGATTCTAAAGCATGTACTGGATGTTTTAATCGCCATTGGTTAAATCCTGGTGATTGGGAATGGTGTCCTGACCATAAAGATACTCCAAGACAATTTGAATGTACAAAAACTATAAAACCTGTTCAAGTAACTGGCGCAATTGATAAAATGTTGAATATTTATCAATAAACATGGCCTTAAAAACCTTATCTAAAACTAATATCCTAAACGGCAATATTGTTCAAGCCTCGGATGTATCACAAAGTGTTGACGCATTTACTGGTATTGAAGGATATGCTATTTCATTATCTGGATCATTCACATTTTCAGGAGCAACTACAGGTAGTGGAGTTTTCCAAAACTCTATAAACTCACTTTCATCCTCTGCAGTATATGTTGCATCTAATGCTTCAACAGATACAAATTATACTTTAGTATTTAAAAACGATTCTTTGGGATTAGATGGTTATCATCAGTTAGCTGCAGACGGAACAAATGGCCCATACTATAATCCATCAACTAATATATTAGGAGGAACGGGTGGAATAACAGTTTCTGGATCTATTGGTAAATTTACCTCTATTACAGGTTCATTATCAGGTAGTGTAAACGGAACTGCATCTTTTGCTACTTCAGCATCACAAGCGATTACTGCAAGTATTGCCGGTATTGCTACTACATCTAATCAAGTATCTGGATATTACGTTCCAAGCGGTTCAGCAGTAGCAGTTGTAGGTATATTAAAAATATTTGCAGGAGCAGGTAAGACTGGAGCAACTCCTCCATATACTAGTGTAGTATCAACAACCCCTCTTGATTTAACAGGTAAAACCCTAAATCAAAACTTATTTTTAGGTATAGCTCCTTCACAATCAAGCGCTACCGTAAGTGCAACTTTAAATAGTCCTACTAGTATTACTTTTGTGAGTAACATAGCAAGTACTGATTTTACCTTTGTAGCTACTTATATTTAAAAAAACAATAAAATAAAAAACAATAACATATGGCAACACAAGTTTTAGAACAAGAAGAAATCCAATCAATTAAGGATTTACAAACAAAGAGAGAACAGTTAATGTCTGATTTCGGTTTTATCGAAATGAGAATTCAAGAATTAGAATTGCAAAAAGAAAATTTAATTAATCTTTTAGTAGAAATTAGAAATTCTGAAGCTACTTTAAGTAATGAACTCCAAGCTAAGTATGGTAACGGTACCATTAACTTAGACAAAGGAGAAATTACTATTGTGGATTAATTTTTAACCCCCTCTATGATATTTATCATAGAATAAAACCAACAAACTTTTAGAAACATGGCATCAACACTAACATCACCTGGCGTACTTTCAATTGAGAACGATCAGTCGTTTATTACGCAACAACCTATAACTGTAGGAGCCGCCATTATTGGCCCTACTGTTTTGGGTCCTGTAGAAACACCTACAGTTGTTACCTCATACAGCGATTATAAAAATAAATTTGGTTCAACTTTTATTAGTGGAAGCCAAGTTTATACTTATTTTACATCAATTGCTGCTTTTAACTATTTTAACAACGGTGGAGAATCATTATTAGTAGCTAGGGTAGTTAGTGGTGCTTTTTCATCTGCATTTACTTCTGCATCAGCTGCTACAAACCCAACAGCAAACGGAAGTGGTATTTTAAACTCTAACAACTCCGAATCAATTGTATTAAGTACTCTTTCACAAGGTACTATCATGAACAGTTCTTGTTCATTGGATGCTAGTGGATCTTTAAACGCCTCAGGTTCACAAAATAACATTAGATGGCAAATTGTTAATAACGATACAGCATCTGGAACTTTTAGTTTGTTGATTCGTGAAGGTGATGATAATACAAACAACCCTGTTACTTTAGAAACTTGGACAAACTTATCTATGGATCCAACAGCTCCAAACTATGTATCTAGAGTAGTTGGTAACCAAGTTAAAGCTTATAATTCCCTAGATAATCAAATCACAGTAACTGGTGATTTCCCTAATGCTTCAAAATATGTTTATGTAAGTGCAGTTAAAACTCCTACTCCATTGTATTTTGATAACACAGGTATTGCAAAATCTCAGTACACATCATCTATTCCAGTAAACGCTTCAGGATCATTTGCAGGTGCTTCTGGTAATTTATTTGGAGCCGGAGCTACTTATTATAATAACATCGTATTAAGTTCTACAAATATTCAAGGTTTGTTAAGCTCAAGCTACGATAATATGATTAATTTGTTAGCTAATACTGATGATTACAGATTTAACGTATTGATGACTCCTGGTTTGTTTGCTAACGCTGCTGCTTTAGGATCTTCTCAAGTAACTTCTATTATTAACAACACAATGAATCGTGGTGATAATATTTACGTATCTGATTTAGTACCTTTCAGCTCAAGCATTACAGAAGTAACTAACGCATCAAACGCTAAAAATACTTCATACGCTGCTTCATACTGGCCTTGGGTTCAAACAGTTGATCCAGATTCTGCTCAATTAGTTTGGGTTCCTGCCTCAACTATGATAGGTGGTGTTTATGCTTACAACGATTCAGTATCTGAGCCTTGGTTCGCACCAGCTGGTATTAACAGAGGTGGATTAAGTAGTGTAGTAAGAGCTGAAAAGAAATTATCTCAAGCTAACCGTGATACTTTATACACAAATAAAGTTAATCCAATTGCTACTTTCCCTGGAACAGGAGTTGTAGTTTATGGACAGAAAACATTACAAACTAAAGCAAGTGCTTTGGATCGTGTAAACGTTCGTCGTCTGTTGATTGCTCTTAAATCTTATATCGGTCAAGTTGCTAATAACTTAGTGTTCGAACAAAACACAATTGCAACTCGTACAAGTTTCTTGAACCAAGTTAATCCATACTTAGAATCAGTACAACAACGTCAAGGTTTGTATGCTTTTAAAGTAGTAATGGATTCAAGCAACAACACTCCAGATGTAATTGACAGAAATCAATTAGTAGGACAGATTTACTTACAACCAACTAAGACTGCTGAATTCGTTTACTTGAACTTCAACATCTTACCAACTGGAGTATCTTTCCCAGCATAATTCTTTAAAAACGGAATATTTATAACAAAACAAATAAATAAACAAAATGGCAGTATTAGATCCAAACGAAATATTTTTCACAGCCTTTGAACCAAAGCAGGCTAACCGATTCATTATGTATATTGACGGTATACCAGCGTATGAGATTAAAGGTGTTGGTGCAGTCACGTTAACCCAAGGTACCGTTCCTTTAAATCATATTAACGTACAACGTTTTGTGAAAGGTAAAACTACTTGGGGTACTATCCAGTTCACATTATTCGATCCTATTACACCTTCAGGTGCTCAGGCGGTAATGGAATGGGTACGTTTACACCACGAATCAGTAACTGGACGTGATGGTTATAGTGATTTCTACAAGAAAGACTTAACATTCGACGTATTAGGACCTGTAGGTGATATCGTTTCAGAATGGATTATCAAAGGTGCTTTAATTACTGAAGCTAACTTTGGAGATTACAACTGGGATACAGCAGATACAGCAGTTAATTTAACAATGACCGTTCAACCTGATTACTGTGTGTTGAATTTCTAATAAAATTACAATTACTATTAAAAGAGCTCGCATTTTTTGCGAGCTTCTTTTTTCTGTTAATATTTATATAGGACAACAAAGTTATAACAAATAAAAATTATGGAAGAAAATAAATTTAAGTTCCCTACCGAAATGGTAGATTTACCTTCAAAAGGTTTAATTTATCCTGAAGGTTCACCTTTATCTAAAGGTAAAATTGAAATGAAATATATGACGGCTAGAGAAGAAGATATTCTTACTAACCAAGCATATATTAAACAAGGAGTAGTTTTAGATAAATTGCTTCAATCATTAATTATTACTGATATAAATTACGATGATTTAATTGTAGGTGATAAAAATGCATTATTTATTGCTGCTCGTATTTTAGGTTATGGAGGTAATTATACATTTGAATATGATGGCCAATCTCATACTGTAGATTTATCTACTTTAAATAATAAGGAATTTAATGAATCTTTAATAACTAAAGGTGTTAATGAATTCCATTTTACCCTCCCATATTCAGAAACCAAAATTACTTTTAAAATATTAACATCAGCAGATGAAAAGAAAATTGAAAAGGAATTAACTGGTCTTAAAAAAATTAACAAAGACAATTCCCCAGAATTATCTACTCGTTTAAAATATATTATTACTTCGGTTGGAGGAGATAGAGACGAAAAACCAATCCGTGAATTTGTTGATAATTACTTATTAGCCAGAGATTCTAGAGCATTAAGAGAATACATTAAATCTATCCAACCAGATGTAGATTTAAATTATACTTTAAGTAGTGGAGCGGAGGTCACTATTCCTATTTCCCTCAACTTTTTTTGGCCTGACGCTTAATATAGCACCACAGGTTAGAATTAACTTATTTACCCAAATCCACGAAATAGTATTTCATGGAAATGGAGGTTATGATTGGCATACAATATACAATATGCCTATTTGGCTACGTAAATTTACATTTTCTAAATTAAGAGATTACCATTCACCAAAAGATGAAAATAATGTTGAAAAATCTATTAATAATTTAAAATCAGCAGGTGTACCAAATACTAAACCTCCAATATCAAAAATTACACCCCCATCATATATTACTAAGGCATCAAAAAAATGATGCCTTTTAATATTTATAACAAAATACTTTAAATGGCTGATAAAACTACTAAATTTTCTAAAGAAGACGTTGAAAATGTTAAAGATTTTAGCGATGCCTTTAAAAATGTTAATAAAGAAGTTGATGAATTATTTTCAGGATTAAATTCTATTGGAGATGAAATAAAAGGTCAAGTTCAAGGTTATCAATTAGCTAATAAAGCTGTAAATAATCTTACTGGTGTTTTTGGTAAATTAAAAGATATTCAAGAAAATATCAAAACTACCAATTCTAAAGATTTAAAATCTCTCCAAGAAAAAGCACTATCTGAAAAGAAAAATTTAGTAGAATCTCAACGTTTATTACAGGTTAAAGCAACAACATTTGGTTTAACTGAAAAAGAAGTAGCTACTTTAGCAAACGTAAATGGTCTTTTAGAAACACAAGAAGGTTTATATCAAAATATTGAAGACACTTTAAACCAAATAGTTCAAAATGAACAAATAGTTGAAGATACTTTAGGTAATTTAGGAACATTAACTGAAGGTTTTAGTTCAGGTTTAAAAAAAGCAGGCTTAGGAGCTCTTGATACTAGATTAAGTTTAGGAGATGCTTTGCAAAAAACTAAAGACATGGTACTTGCTGGAGAAGGCAACGTTTCTAATTTAGAAGCATCCAAGTTCCTAGCAAAAGAATTAGGTACTAATTTAATTAAATCTGTAGATGCCGCATCTTTAGTAGCTGGAGGTGTAAAATTAATGGTAGATGCTCTTAAATCTGTTGATAGTTTAGCAGGTGATACAGCAAAACAATTTAATTTATCATACAACGAAGCATCCCAATTAAATAATCAATTAACTAATACTGCTGCTTTATCAATGGATGCAGCTGTAAATACAAAAGGATTAAATGAAAGCATGATGGCTGTAGGTAAAACTTTAGGTTCTAATGCTAAATTAAACGATGCCGATTTAATTACTTTTACTAAATTACGAGAACAAGCAGGTTATACTAATGAAGAATTAGCAAGCATACAAACATTATCTTTAGCTAATGGTAAATCATTAGAAACTAATACAGCAGAAATATTAGGAGGAGCACAAGCATATGCTTCCCAAAATAAATTAATAGTTAATGAAAAAGAAGTTTTAAAAGAAGTTGGTAAAGCATCAGCATCTTTAAAATTATCCTTAGGAGGCAGTGCATCAGCCTTAGCTGAATCGGTTGTTAAAGCAAAACAATTTGGATTAAATTTAGAACAAGCTTCTAAAATATCTAGTGGATTATTAAATTTTGAAGATTCAATTTCTAGTGAATTAGAAGCAGAACTCCTTACAGGTAAAGATTTAAATTTAGAACAAGCTAGATTATTAGCATTAAATGGAGATATAGCAGGAGCAGCAGCCGAAGTAGCTAAACAAGTAGGTTCATCTGCTCAATTTGGTAAAATGAATGTTATCCAACAAGAAGCAATAGCTAAATCTGTTGGAATGAGTAGAGATGAATTAGCCCAATCTTTAATTGATAAAGAAGCATTAAATAAACTATCAGGAGTAGAAGGTAAAGATGCTAAAGAAAAATTTGATAATTTAGTTAAACAAGTAGGAATGGAAGAAGCTAAAAAACGTTTAGGTAACGATCAATTAGCAAACCAATTTAAACAACAGTCGGCTCAAGAAAAAATGACTAATATGGTTGCAAAAATGCAAGAAATATTTATAGCTATAGCTGAACCTATAATGGCAATAGTAACTCCCTTAATTGATTTAGCAACTAAAGTACTTCCATTAATAAATACTCTTTTATTACCTCTTACTTATACTATGCAAATAATAGGTGAAGGTTTTTCAAATATTCAAAATATAGTAAATGCTATGCTTGATCCTACAAAATCATTAGCAGACACATTTAAAGAAATGGGCCCCGTAGCTTCATTTATTGCTGCTGCTTTAGGAGCCGCTGGTATAGCAGTTGCAACTGTTTTACTCCCAGGACTAATCAGTTCAGCAGGAGCAGCTATAATGGCTTTAGGACCAATGATAGCAACTGCTATGGCCGCTATGTCAACAGCAATTGCTAGTACTTTAGGGGTAGGTGCTATTCCTATTATAGCAGGAATTGCAGCCGTAGCAGGTACAATTGCCGCAGTAACTTCTATAAGTGATGGAGTTATTGATCCTAAAGGAGGATTAGTAGTATCAGGAGAAAAAGGAACATTTAAATTAGATGAAAATGACTCTATTGTAGCAGGTACTGATTTAAATAAATCAAATAAATCATCATCTTCTTCTACTTCTACACTACAAAATGATAAAAATACACCACCTCCTCCAGCACCTCAAATTGATTTATCACCATTAATGGAAAGAATAAATGTATTAATAGATGCTGTAAAAGCAGGTGGTGATGTTTATTTAGATGCTACTAAAGTAGGTACAGCAATGAATGTAGGAACATACAAAGTTCAATAATTTAAATATTTATAATAAAATAACACAACAATGGGACTATTAGATAAATTACAAACAGCAGGTTCAAACCTTTCAGCTTATGATGGTAATCAACCATTAAAATACGATCAAAAATCAAATTACCAAACCGATTTAGCAAAATCTAATTTAGATTTAGATGGTAAACAACCTAAAGTTTACGATAAGAAATCTAATTATGCTACTGATTTGGCTGTTTCTCAATTAGACTTAAATGGATTAGCTCCTAAAGTAAACGGAAAATTACCTTATTTAGATAACCTGCCCAAATAATGGGGTTAATAAACCTAAAAACTGACCTTAAGTCCCTTAGATATGGGAACGACAGGATTGGAGGTGCTAATAGTGGACAACCATATATTACCACAGACATTCCTGATAGGATAGGTCCGTACATAGGTACAACTGATTTCTTATTAAGAGGTGGAGTTAATGCTATAACTGATTCTTTAGAGGATATTAAACGTTTGGGTAAAATGTTTGCTGACACTAGATCACCAAACGGATTACTTTTTATAGCAAAACAACAGTTACTGTCTCGTACAGCTGTTCGTACTCAAACGAGTGGTGTTTTAAATGAGGGTGTATATTCCCCATTAAACACATTGGCAGAAGCCGGTCTAGTAGCGTTTGGTGGTCATTTAAACAAACAAGGCATTAACCCATTTGCAGACACAGGAGCTTACGCTAATAACATAAATTTATATTTTAATAAAGTAAAACCAAACCCAAATGATCCAGGTGGTTCTACAGCAAGTAATAGACTTGTTAAAATATATAATGAAAAACAAGTAGTAAAAAATCTTAATCCTAATGTATTAACATATACTGGAGGACCTGGTTCTATTTTAGGTGTAGGAAATACTAATATTAAATTTTCAGACCAAAGAACAGGAGTAAATAATGCTACTGCTATTACTACTCAAAAAATAGTAACTCCAAGTGATTATTTAAAAAACTTAGGAAGTATTCTACCATCTACTATTCCTGGGTTATCAGGAAAATATTATAGATTAACTAATCAATATTTAGAAAACGGATTTAATTCTGAGGGATTGTCTTTTGGTACTTATAATTATAGTGTATATGAACCTGCTATTGAGGGAAATACTTGGCCTAAAAATAGCCCATTAATTAATACCCAAAACACATATACTTACAATCAGGAAGATATAATCCAAACTGAAAATAATGAAGGTGGTATTGCTTCTCCTAAGATACAAGATTTTAGATCTATTTTAAGAAAAAAAGCACAATCAAACCCACAAACTGGATTTGAAGGTGCCGACCAAGCAGGCCAATTATCAACCTCTCTCCCCTACTCAGGTCCAGAGGCTCAAAATTTTGAAAAACGAGTACATATAGGAAATCCCGGACAACGAGGCAATAATGATTATTCCGATTATGCAAAAGGTGTTCGTACTAAACAAAATCTAAACTCAGGTTCAGCTTATGCACCTTTTGGTACAACCCCAGGTGGATTAGATAGAATAAACTCTTTACCAATATACAGAAGTGAAAATGTTGATACAACCCTTCCAGTAAATGATTTTGTAAAATTTAGAATAGCTGTTATTGATAATGACAGTCCTAATTTTAAAACATTTATGCATTTCAGAGCATTTTTAGGACCTATATCGGATTCATATAATGCTGATTGGAATGGGTTTAATTATTTAGGAAGAGGAGAAAAATTTTATACTTATAGTGGGTTTGATAGAAAAATTTCATTATCGTGGACCGTAGCTGCTCAATCAAAAGAGGAACTTATTCCAATGTATAAAAAATTAAATTATCTTGCATCAACATTAGCACCGGATTATAGTCCTAATGGTTATATGAGAGGTAATTTAGTACAATTAACAATTGGAGGTTACTTATATGAACAACCTGGATTTATAACTGGATTAACATATGAGATGGGTGAAGATAGTCCATGGGAACTTGGAATAGGAACAACCGAAACCCCAGACGATCCATCAGTAAAAGAATTAACACAAATTATTAGAGTTACAGGATTTAGCTTTACACCAATTCATAATTTTGTTCCAAGAAAACAACAATTAACTTTTACTAATAAAAATACCCCAGGTGGTGTAAGTGATGATACAGGATTTGTTCAAAATTATGATGTTCAACGTTTTATAGCTTTAGCAAATGGACCTAATGCAAACCAAAACAATTACGATAGTTAATGAATAGATATCAAAACATACCTAAAACAAAAATCAATGGAAAAGATGTCTATGTAACTTCTCGTTATCCTGAGGTACCTTTATCACCAAATGATATCTATGTTTACACAACTCAAGGTGATAGATTTGATGTTTTAGCCCAACAGTATTATAAAAATAGTTCTTTATGGTGGGTTATTTCTATAGCAAATACAGGTAATGCTGGTGCTGGAACTTTAGTAAGTTTACCTCAAAATAGTTTAGTCATTCCTGAAGGAATACAAATAAGAATCCCTGCAAATTACTCAGGTATCGTTTCAGAATTCAAAACAATAAATAACTAAGTTATGTCAAATATAGTAGGAGAAGGATTTCCAGATTTTGTACTAGAACAAATAAACCAACGTCAAAAAATATATGGTTCTATTAATAGAGATGAGCAACAATTATCCTATTTAGAAGCTAGAACAGGATGGTGTAAGTTAGTTTCTTCGGTTAATGTTAAAAAACCACTTAGAAATATAACTTTACTTGAAGAAGATTTAGCAAAAGCATTTGTTTTATTTAATGGCACAACAAATGAGGGCACAAATGCTCAAAGAGCTGGAATCTGGCCAGGAACTGGTAATCCAAATGATTATGCTTATGGTATGGGAGGTACAGCTTATGGTTTACGCCCTATGCCTGGTATAAAATCAGCATCAACAAAAACAGAAACTAGAGGTTCATTAAAAACGTCAACAATTCAAATCCAAGCAAATAATAAAGAACAATTTGATATAATTGATACTCTTTATTTACGTTTAGGATTTTCATTATTATTAGAATGGGGTAATAGTTCTTATTTTAATAATAAAGGAGTTTATATAGCTGATAATCCTAATAGTTTAGCAGATGAATTCATTTCAGGAAAATTAAATTATAGTAATTACTCAACTAAAATTAATAAAAAACGTGAAGAGTCTAATGGTAATTACGATGCTATTGTTGGTAAAGTAGTTAATTTTACTTGGACTTTTACTAAAGATGGTACTTATGATATTACTGTAACTTTAAGAAGCATGGGGGATGTGATTGAATCACTTAAGTCTAATTTACTTCTTCCTGGTTCACCAAATATTGTAATACCAACAAAAGTAATAGAACAACAACAAGATATTAAAGATGAAAAAGCCGAATTGGCTCAAGATCAAAAAGATTTAGAAAAAGGAAAAGCAAAAATAGCAGCATATGATGCTGAAATATCCGCTGCTGAAAAAGTATTAGCAGACGAAAAAGCAGCTTTAGAAGCAAATAATGGTTTTTTAAATCCAATAGATGAAATATCAATAGCTGCTCAAATAGTAGCCTCAGAAGTTAAAATAGCTGCTCTTAATGTTGAAAGAGAAGTAGCAAATATTGCTTATGTTAAACTTAATGAAGCATTTGTTGCTAAAGGTAAACAAGATGTTGTAGATGCTACAGCAGAATTAAAAGTAATAGAAGCTGAAGAAGCATTAAAAACAAAAGAAGAAATAGCAACAGCCTTAGCCGAAGCTAATCCCAAACCTGAAGATGTTATTAAAGCATTTTCACAAGCCCATGAAATAGGAAGATATTTTTATATAAAACAATTAGAATTATCCAACCAAACAACCCTTTCAGATACAGGATTACAATATATTCAAGAAACACCAATTAATTTCTTTTCACAACAGTATGGAGGTGATAGTAGTTGTATTCAATATTATATAAGATTAGGTCATTTTTTAGAATGGATCCAATATCAATTAATTCCTAAAGTAGTACCAGCAGTCCCTCTTATTAAAATTGATACTAATGTTAAAACTAATATAATATATCTTTTAGGTAGACAAATTAGTAGTGACCCAGGTATATGTATATTCAATACAGAAGTTCCATTTGAAAACTCAGTAACTCAGTTCGCACCAGATACCGAAACTTTTGAAGTTTTTCTTAAGGGTAGTAAAAATAAATATGGTCAGATAATGAACTCATATTTTAATATGGTGTATATTCTTACTCAATTAGATTCTTTAAAAGATAAGGATGGTAAAGTTTCTATATTTGATTTAGTTAAAAGCTTATGTGATGGTTGGAATAAAGCAACAGGTAATTTCAATAAATTAGCTCCTACAATAGATGCAGATGATAATGAAATGAAAATCACAGATGAAGTATCATTACCTGATAGAGATGGTTGGTTAAAGGAATTTCAACAAACTACCACCTTAGCTAGCTTTGATGTTTTTGGTTATTATTATCCTTTAAAAGGGTCAAAAGAATCAACAGGTGCTGGTTTTATTAGAGAAATAAATTTTAATACAACTGTTCCACCAAATTTAGCTACTATGATTACTATAGGAGCAACAGCTAATGGATATGTTGTTGGACAGGATGCTACAAATTTAAGTGCTATGAATGCTGGTTTAGAAGACAGATTCAAAGAAAAAATCCAACTCCCAGAAGAAACAACCAATCCTCAACCCCCTAGTTCAGCCTCTATTAACCAAGATTATGTTACTGCTTTAACAGATTTTAATGTGTTTACAAGTGAATTAGGACATACTAAAGGTTCATCTAATATTCCCATTTGGAATAAAGAAGCTATTTCTTCTTTTAATACAACAGCTGCCCAATTCTATGAATACGATCAGGCAAAACAAACACTAGCAGCAAAGGGAGAAAAAAATGCATCTCAAGTTGCTTTAGGTATATCTGGTAGTTCTTTAAATCAAATCCAACTAGGATTAACAAAACCAGCATCACCAAACGGTGGATTTTTACCATTTGACTTATCACTAAAAATGGATGGCCTTTCAGGAATGAAAGTCTACCAAAAATACATTATTGATACTAATTATCTTCCCTCAAACTATCCAAACTCATTAGAATTTTTAATTAAAGGTATTACTAATACTATTGAAAATAATCAATGGCTTACTACTATAGAATCATTTGCTATTCCTAAAAATCCATTTGGATCATCTATATCTAAATCTCCAGTCTCAGCAGCTTCGAATCCTCCATCTAGAGGAACACAAGCTCCATTTACAGGAAACACCCCAAATGCCGATGCTTTAAGAACAGTACTTGCCTCTTTAGGTTATACAGAAAAAGGAAAAGAACTATCAAATGGTGGTGATATAACTCCCGAATTAGTAAAATATGCATCGTCAGTACTTAAAGAAATTAAAAAACAATTGCCCACTTTACAAATAAGGATAACTGGAGGTAATGATAAATTTCACCAAAACCTTAGCAAAAAATCCTCCCACACCAGAGGACAAGGATTAGATTTAGCAATTATACCTGATACAGCCGCAAACAAAAAAGCAGTTGATACAATATTAGGTGGATTTGCAGCAGGTAATAAAACCCAATCAGTTAGTTTTATTAATGAATACGATTATCCATCAGCAAAAGCTTCTGGAGGTCACTTTCACCTTAGAATAGGAGGAACAATTGAAGGAGCTACAAGAATTAATAATTTTTATGCTTTAGCCAACCAAGGAAAATTAACAACTTATCCAATAGTATAAAATGTATTATCCTAAATCCCAAATCACCCCCAATCTACACACCAATGGTGGTGAATTTGTATTAAATACAGATAAGTCTGATTATAGTGGTTATTATTTTAAAGTTTCAACAGGAAAATATTTTACTGGAAGAAACCAAGATGATAGACCTAATGTTGAATTAATTCTTATTACTCCATTATCCCAAGATAGTACACTTCCCCCAAACCCATTTATAAATGTTAATGTTTTATCATTAGATAATTCAAATTTTGTAACTACTCAATATGAAACAAATACAGATGAGGTATTAAACTATTTTGCTTTAAAAAATATTGACATTTATAACCCTCCAATATCATTTGTTCCTTATTATAGTCCTGTCCTCCCATCTAATCAAGATTATCAAAATGGGGAATTTAGAAGATTTTTTTGTAAAAAAACAAACGAAATCCAATATATTGAAATTGATATACCAACATACAATAAGTTAATAGCCCAAGATCCACAAATATTATGGCAATTATATCAACCCTTTAATATAACTTGGAAATTAACAGGTACTATACAAGAAGTAGTTAGAACCAATTATAACATAGTACAATTAGCTTCTAAAACAAAAAATTTACCTATGCTTGGAAACTACCTAAATTCTAATTATATTAAATACCGTAAATAAATTTGGTAATTTAAAATTTCCTTCGTATATATATAACATATAGAATAACATGAAAAAAGCAGACAATTTTGACTCTAGTAAGTGGTTAACAGAAAATAAAATCACTACACAATCTCGTTTAAATGAAGATGAAGATTCAGACACTAAAAATAACATTATAGTAGGATATAGATGGAAATCTAATCAAATGAGAAGAGATAATGTTGAAGAAGCATTAGCTATAATTGGATTTGGAAAAAATCAAGATAGACTTTATAATTCTATGCCTATAGAAGGAAAAATGGTAGCATTTTATGATTCATCAGACCCAAATTCCGCTTGTGAAAGACTCAGAAAAGCAGGAAAATTAGATGAATGGTTTGAACCTGTTTATAAATAAAAAATAATTAAAAATTAATTAACTTAGGCTTGGTTTATCTAAGCCTTTTTTGTATATTAATGGAGTAAATCAAGGTTATGTTTTGGATAATAGAGACAGAAGAGGCAATGGAGTATCTTACTCACAAAACGATAGCGGAAGCATTCATAGAGATAATTCCACTACACGATAACATACATCCTGCTTTAAACAACGTGTCTTTAGTGTATATAAGACCGTTTAATGACACAAAGGGTTATATGTTATGCGTTGACCATAGCGAGACGTCCTCGCTTAATAAGACAACTATAGACGCATTACTACAAAAAATAAATAAGGTATGGGTGCGTGATAAGAAGGCAGCATTATATTATTTTCCTATCAAAAGCTTGTGCGACCTATCAATCCTAAACCCTACGTATATACCCTCGGAAACACAAGCACATACATACTTTTATTCTCACCATACGGATTATTTAAAGGTTAATAAATTAATTCCTCTAAGCAAGCACTACCAAAAATGCGAACATATTTATCAGCAAGCTCGTAATGTAATACCAAAGGAATTACCACCGTATTTTGATTTTTATAACAATAAGGTAGTATTAGCATTTTTTGGGATAGAAAAAAACGGATTAAATATAAACAAATATGAATTTGATAAACACTATGAACTTAACAACGAATCTTATTCAATCGATAACGATAGAATCTACACCAGTTACAATTTGGCTACAACAACACGTAGACCAAGTAACTCTTTTAATGGCGTTAATTTCGCAGCAATAAACAAAGAAAATGGCTCAAGGAGAAGCTTCATATCGAGTCATGGGTTTATGGAGCTCGATATTAGTGCATATCATCCTCATCTCGCTAGTCGTATGGTTGCCTTTGATTTTGGCACTACAGATGTCCACCAAACCTTCGCGGACCTCTATGGTACGAGCTACAAAGAGGCAAAAGAACTTACGTTTAAACAGCTATATGGAGGCGTATTTAAAGAGTATGAGCACCTTGAATTTTTTCAACAAATAAAGAAATTTATTGACAATAACTGGGAGGCGTTCAATAACTCCGGTCAAGTTATCGTACCAATTTCGGGTTATTGCTTTAAAAAGAGCGAGCTGGAGAATATGAATCCGCAAAAACTGTTTAACTATATGTTACAGAACGTGGAATCAGCAATGAATGTTTGTATATTGATGGATATACATAAGCTATTACGAGGGCGCAAAACAAAAATTGTATTATATACGTACGATTCGTTTTTGTTTGAGCTAGGTGAGGGTGAGGAAAATATAGAAAACGAGATAAAACAAATATTTAATAAATACAGGTTACAGACAAAAACAAGTTATGGAAAAACATACGATTTTACAGAGGAATGACTATATGTATGACGGATACGATTTTGATTCGACAAACATAAAAGACGTGAACAATAAGTTATTTTGTACATTTACAGGAATAGAGGATTTAGATACACTAATCAGTGATTTGACTAAGGCCTATACTATCATGTATAATAAGATGTTTGTGCTTTATGTAAAAAGCACAGACGAGTACGTTGTTACATACAACGTGGAGCAGGGCAATGTTGAGGGTATTCCAATGAATACGATCCTAGTACATAGAAAGAAAGAAACCAACACATTATATACTATTAATGCGTTGAATGATTTAATAAAAAAATTAAATGGTGGAGTGGTTGACCCATCTTACCGTGTAAATTGGCAACACTATAAAAACTGTATTTTGTTAACCAACCATAACGAGTTGAAACAATTGAATACAAAAGTTCACAAGATTGTTGAACTTTAAAAAACGTCATTTGG
>Ga0214923_10002649_pt1 | contig 23484 bp, 19 predicted proteins | sample LL1510_MetaG_FD_177993 | JGI IMG/M metagenome (GOLD analysis project Ga0214923, IMG submission 177993) | Freshwater microbial communities from Lake Lanier, Atlanta, Georgia, United States - LL-1510 | ecosystem: Environmental > Aquatic > Freshwater > Lake | place: USA: Georgia | collected...
CGGCACGAGCCGCACGCTCACGAAGGCCGGCGCCGGCACGCTCACGCTCTCCGGGTCGAACTCCTACGGCGGCACGACGCTCTCCGCCGGCCGGATCCTGCTCGGCGGCGACTTCGCCCTCGGCAGCACCGGCGCGGTGACGCTCGCGGGCGGCACGCTTTCGAGTGACGGGGTCACGGCCCGCTCGGTCGCCAACCCCGTGTCGCTCGGCGGCACCGTCACGGTCGGCGACGCGACCAACAACGGCGCGATCTCCTTCACGGGCACCTCGACGCTCACCGCCGCCAGCACGGTCACGTTCGCGAGCAACGCCACGATGAACGTCGTCGCCGGACCGTACCTGTTCACGAAGGCGGGCTCGGGCACGCTCACGATCACGGGGACGGGCGGGCAGGCGGGCACCACGATCGCTGAAGGCACGGTACGGATCGGCAATGCGACGTCCCTCGGCGGTTCCGGCACCGTCACGCTCAACCAGGGCGTCACGCTCACCGGCACGGGCGCCACCGCCCTCATCGTCGCCCGGCCGCTCGTGCTCGCCGGCAATGCCACGCTCGGCGCCGCCTCGGGCGACACCGCGCCGCTCACGTTCTCGAGCACGACCTCGTTCTCGGCCGACCGTACGCTCACGGTGTCGAGCAGCGTGACGCTCTCGGGCGCCGTCTCGGGCGGCTCGAACGCGCTCACGAAGGCGGGCAACGGCACGCTCACGCTCTCCGCCTCCAATGCCTACGGCAACACCGTGGTGAATGCCGGCGTGCTCCGTCTCGGCAACGACAACGCGCTCGGCACGACCGGCACGGCGACGTTCGCGGGGGGCGTCACCGTGACGGGAACCGGCACGACCGCCCGCACGATCGCCCGGCCGGTCGTGTTCGACGGCGACGTGACGCTCGGTGCGGCAACCACCGACACCGGAGCCCTCACGTTCGCCGGCACGTCCACGCTCACCGGCAGCCGCACGCTCACGGTCTCGAGCGGTGTCACGCTGGCGAACGTCACGGGCACGTCTGCCGGATTCGACCTCACGAAGGCCGGAGCCTCCGCCCTCACGCTCATCGGCACGGGCAACTACGGAAACACGCTCCTGAGCACGGGTACGCTCCGGCTCGGCAGCGATACGGCCCTCGGCTCCGGCACGCTCTCGCTCGCCGCCGGCACCACGCTCTCCGGCACCGGCACGGTCGCCCGCTCGATCGCCAATGCGATCACGATCCAAAGCGGCAGCGTGACGCTCGGGAATACGACCGACTCCGGCACGCTCGCCCTCACCGGCACGACGACCCTGCTCGCCAGCTCCACGGTGGGCATCGCCAGCAGCGTGACGATGGGGCCGGTCACGGGCTCCGGCCTCACGCTCACGAAGGCTGGCGCGAGCGTGCTCACCCTCGCCGGTGCCAACGACGTCGCCGGCGTGACGCTCACCGCCGGCCGTCTCCGGATCGGCAACGACGCTGCAATCGGTCAGGGCACGCTGCTCACGCTGACGACCGGCACGCTCTCGAGCGACGGCGTGGCCGCCCGCTCCGTGGCTGGAAACGTCCTCCTCAACGGCAACGTCACGCTCGGCGACCCGACCGACACCGCGGCCCTCACACTCGCGGGCACGACGACGCTCAATGGCAGCCGGACCATCACCGGCCTCAGCGACGTGACGATCGCACTGCTCACCCAGTCGGGTGGCACGCAGTCGCTCACGAAGTCGGGCTCCGGCACGCTCACGCTCACCGGTTCCAACAGCTACGGCAGCACGACCGTGAACGGCGGCCGCCTGCGGCTCGGCAACGACTTCGCCCTCGGCACGACGGGCTCGCTTACGCTCACCACGGGTGGCATCCTCTCGGGCACGGGCAGCACCTCCCGCACGATCGCCAACGCTCTCTCGATCACCGGTCTGGCGACGTTCGGCGACGTGGTCGACACGGCACCGTTGACGTTCACGGGAACCACGACACTGACGCAGAGTTCCACGGTGACGATCCTCGGCAACGTGACGATGAACCGGCTCACCGGCAACTTCACGTTGACGAAGCTCGGGACTGGCACGCTCACCTTCACGGACTCCACCGCCCAGGGCAACACCACGATCGCGGCGGGACGCGTCGAGGTGGCCAACAATCTGGCGTTCGGCACGACGGGCACCGTGGCCCTCGCCGGCGGCTCGCTCTCGAGCGACAGCACGACCGCTTACACGATCGCCAACGCCCTCACGCTCAGCGGTACTTCGACGATCGGCGACACGGTCGACAACGGCCTGCTCGCGTTCACCGGCACCGCGACGCTGCTTTCGAACAGCTCGCTCACGCTCCTGAGCGACGTGGAGATGGGCCGCATCGCCCAGACGACTGGCGCCGCCTATTCGCTCACGAAGGCGGGCCCGGGCACGCTCACGCTCACCGCCGCGGGCAGCTACTCCGGCGGCACCACGCTCACCGAGGGCCGGCTGCGGCTGGGCGCCGACAACGCGCTCGGCACCCAGGGCACCGTCACGCTCGCCGGCGGCCGGCTCTCGAGCACGGGCACGACGCCGCGCGACCTCGCGAATCCCGTCGCCCTGCAGGGCAGCACGACGCTCGGCGACACGACCGACTCGGGCTTCCTCTCCTTCTCCAACGGCGTCCAGCTGCTCGCCGCGAGCACGGTCACGCTCGACAGCGACGTCTCGATGGCGAGCGTGAGCGGCTACACGCTCACGAAGGCGGGCGCCGCCACGCTCACGCTCACCACCGCGAACTCGCAGGCGGGCACGACGCTCTCCGCGGGCCGGATCCGCATCGGCGCCGACGCCGCCCTCGGCTCGGCGGCCGCCCTCAACGGCGGCGTGCTCTCGAGCACGGGCACCGATGCCCGCTCGATCTCGAGCCCCTGGTCGCTCGGCGGCAGCGTGGCGATCGGTAACGCGACCGAGAACGGCGCCTTCACCTTCACGGGCGCGGGCACGCTCACGGCCAGCTCCACGATCAACGCCGTGACCAACGTCACGATCGCGTCGCTCGGCGGCACGGGGCAGAACCTGTCGCTCGACAAGAACGGCGCGGGCCTCGTGACGTTCACCGGCGCGAGCACGTTCACCGGCCCGCTCGACGTCAACGCCGGCACGGTGTTCGTGCAGTCGGGCGCGAGCCTCGCCGCCGACGTCAACGTGTTGGCGGGGGCGATCCTCGCCGGCAGCGGCACCGTCGGCACGATCAGCGTGAATGGCGGCGGCACGGTCTCGCCCGGCAACTCGCCCGGCACGCTGACCACGGCGGGAGCCGTGTTCGCCCCTGGCGGCAACTACAATTGGCAGCTCTACGACGCCTCCGGCACCGCCGGCAACGCGAACGGCTGGGATCTCATCGACATCGTGTCGAGCGGCACGCTCGACCTCTCCGGGCTGTCGAGCGGCTCGACGTTCAACCTCAACCTCTGGACACTCTCGTCGATCAGCCCCGACACAAGCGGCCCGCCGCAGAACTTCGACCAGAGCCTGTGGCCGGCGTTCCCGATCGTCCGCTTCGGCAGCCTTTCGAGTCTGGTCCTGCCCGGTGGCTTCAGCAAAACCGCCAACGCGGATCTCACGAGCCTGTTCACGATCACCCTCACCGGCACCAACGGCACCGCCGGCTGGGGCGGCGGCAGCCCGCCCGCCCTCAGCGACATCATGGTGCGCGTCGGTGCGAGTGGCTCGTCGCTCGATATCATCATCGTGCCCGAGCCGACCGCGATCGCGCTCGTCTGCATCGGTGCGGCCTGTGCGGCCTGCATCCGCCGCCGCAGGCCCTCGGATCGCACTTAGAGCACGTCGCCCCACAGCGAGTCGGACACGAGCATCCCCGCCCGCGTGAGCCGCACGCGCGAGCCGTCGTCGGTCGCCAGCCCCTGCTCCACCCAGCGCGCGATCGCCGCGCCCGCGAGCGGGTCGAGGGCCAAGCCGCTCGCCGCCTGAAACGCCGCACGCTCGATCCCCTCGCGGCGCCGCAGCCCCACCACGATCCGCTCCTGCGCCGCCTGTTCGGCCGTCATCGCGTCGACGTCGCCCGCGGCATCCTCGCCCGCGAGCGTCTTTGCGATCCACGTCGTGGTGCTGCGGTGGTTCGTGATCCGCGTCCGGCCGTCGAACCGCGCGGCCCCCGGCCCGAAGGCCTCCCAGGGCCGGCAGTCCCAGTAGGCCTCGTTGTGCCGGCAGCAAAATCCCGGCCGCGCAAAGTTGCTCACCTCGTAGTGCTCGAAGCCCGCGGCCTCGAGCCGGTCGATCGCCGTCTCGAACATCATGCGCTCGACCGACTCCTCCGCCGGCACGAGGTCGCGCCGCCGCCGCGCCGCCTCGAACGCCGTCCCCTGCTCCCACGTCAGGCAGTAGACCGACACGTGCTCGGGCGCGAGTCCGATGACCGCATCGAGGTCCCGTTCGACCGCCGCGAGCGTCTGCCCCGGCGCCGCCGTCATGAGGTCGACGTTCACGGCGAGGCCCGCCGCGTGCAAGCGCTCCACGGCCCGGCACACGTCTGCGGGCGCGTGGTCGCGATCGAGGGCCCGCAGCGTGGCCGCATCGAGCGACTGCCCCCCGAGGCTCACCCGCGTGACGCCGAGGTCGCGGCACACGGTCACGAATGCATCCGTCACGTCGAGCGGATTGGCCTCGATGGAGACCTCCGCCCCGCCGGCCGGCACGAGCCTGCTCTTCCACAGTGCACACAGCCGCCGCAGGCCATCCGGCCCGAGGTGCGACGGCGTGCCGCCGCCGAGGTAGAGCGTGTCGAGCTCCAGTGGATCTCTCACGCGTTGAAGCTCGATCGAGAGTGCGGCGAGGTAGCCCTCGATCAGATCGTCGCGGCCGGCCACGAGCGTGAAGTCGCAGTAGCCGCAGCGATGACGGCAGAACGGCACGTGGACGTAGGCATGGCGGGGAGCGGGCATCCGTGCATTCTGACAGACGGAGAGCGCTGGAACTCCGTCGCTACGAGTTGAGGGAGGCACAGGGCCACCCAGTGCCCCGGCCGCCGGCTTTAGCGACCAGCGAAGCCATGGATGGCGCAGCGTTAGTCGCTAGGAGTGAGCGCAGCCCGGGCACCGATCTGCCGCAGGCAGATTGGTCGTGCGAAGCGAACGTCCGGCGACGGGGTCTGGGTGGCCCAGAGCCGGCGAAGCATGACAGGCTGAAGCCTGTCCCACATGGGAGCATGACAGGCTGAAGCCTGTCCCACATGGGAGCATGACAGGCTGAAGCCTCTTGTGGTGACAGGCTGAAGCCTGTCCCACATGGGTCACAGCCACACGTGCAACCGTCCGTCGAGCATGTCGGGGATCTTCTTGGCGAGGATCCGGCGGATGCGGTCGTCGGTGTAGCGCGTGGAGAAGTGGGTGGCGATGATCACCTCGTTGCGGAACCGCTCGCGGCGGGCGAGCAGGTCGTCGAGGTGCATGTGGCCGAACTTGTGGATTTTCTCCTTGCGGTGCGCGTGTGCCACGAAGGTGAGTTCCGTGATCAACACCATGGCCTCGAACATCGCCGGGCAGCGGTCGAGGCCCTCCGGCGAACTGTCGCCGAGATAGGCCACGAGCGGCGTGCGCACCTCGTGCGTCACGTCCACTCCCGAGAGCCGCAGATCGCGGATCTTGTCGCCCGGCAGTCCCTGAAACTCGTGCTTGAGCTTGCGCCGCCGTTCCCACACGACGAAGCCCACGCTCGGAAGCGTGTGGCAGGTGGCCGACACCGTCACCACGTGCTCCCGCGAGAGTTCGATCTCGTCGCCCGGCCGGGCGGGCAGGAGCGTGCACGGGAGCCGACCGCGGTCGAGCCGGCTCACCGCCTTCAAGAGCCTCTCGATCGGCTCGATGGCGGTCTCGGGCAGGTAGATCGTGGGCGGCTCCATCTTCATCATCCGCCGCCGGGCCACGTAGACAGGGAGCGCCGCGATGTGATCGAGGTGCGTGTGCGTGAGAAACCACGTGCTCGTGGCCATGAAGCTCCACGGCTGGGCGCCGAGGTCGAAGCCCAGCTTGAGTTCGGGGATCCGCCAGTAGCTCTGCACGGCGGCCCGCGAGTAGCCCTCGATCGTGAGCCCCTTGTGGACGAGGGTGCGGAGCGGCGCGTTGTCGATCATGCGGGCTCCGCGGCGGGGTTCGACGGCTCGCCGGCGGCCGCGGGCGACGCGGCGGCCTTCCGCGGCTCGAGCCAGATCTCGTCGAACGGCCGCTCCTGCCGCGTCGACAGCCTGCCCCGGCGCACGAGTTCGAGCACCGCCAGAAAGATACCCAGGAGCCGGCTCCGCGGCAGGTCGGCGTCGAGCAACGCGGAAAAGGGCACGCTGCCCCGCTCCCGCACCGCCGCCTCGATCCGCTCGATGTGGACCTCCAGCGGTGTGTCGTCGTGGACGATCTGGCGGGGCTTCCGCCGCTCGCGCCGACGGAGCACGCGGGCCATGGCGCCCACGAGGTCCCACACCTGCACGTCGCCGATCGTCACCTCGGCCGGGCCGGCCCGCCGGGTCGGCTCGTCGGCGGCAAGGCGCGGGAACCGCAGCTCCCACTGCCGGGCCCGGTCTTCGAGCATCACCGCGGCGTCGCGATACTGCTTGTATTCCAGAAGCCTGCGGACGAGGTCCTCGCGGGCCGGCTCCACGGCCTCCTCGGGCTGCTCCTCGGGCCGCGGCACGAGGGCCCGGGCCTTGATCTCGAGGAGCACGCTGGCGAGCTCCACGAACTCGCCCACCTGGTCGATCGCCAGATCCTCGAGCACGTCGAGGTAGGCCACGAACTCCTCGGCGATCCGTGCGATGGGCACCTGCGTCACGTCCACCTCGTGCTTCTTCACGAGGTACAGCAGGAGGTCCATCGGCCCGGAGAAGACGTCGGTCGCGACCTTGAATTCCATGGGGCCATTTGCCGTGGGAGGACCGCGTGTGTCAATGCCGAGGCCATGCGGTACGATCACCCGCATGTCCTTCGAAACACTCTGGGCACCGTGGCGTCTGGGATACGTGCAGGGCCGCGAGGCGGGCTCCGCGGCGCCGGAGCCCCGCGCCTGGCGGGCCGGGGCCGACCGCGGCTGCTTCCTCTGCCGGGCCGCGGCCGTCGCACGAGCCGACCACCGGGCCCTCGGCGTGGTGGCGGCGACGGCCCGGAGCGTCGTGGTGGTCAACCGCTTCCCCTATTCCAACGGCCACCTCCTCGTGGCCCCGCTCGACCACCGGGCCGCGCTCGCCGACCTCGCCGACGACGAACTGCTCGACCTGCAGCGGGAGATCGTCCGCTGGTGCGGGCTGATCGAGCGGTCGATGCAAGCCCAGGGCTTCAACGTGGGCCTCAACCTCGGCGCGGCGGCGGGCGCCGGCCTGCCCGGCCACCTCCACTGGCATGTCGTGCCGCGCTGGCGGGGCGACGTGAACTTCATGCCCACCACCGCCGGCGTACGGGTGCTTCCCCAGGCCCTCGACAGCCTCTGGGAGCAGCTCGCGGCCGCCGCGGAGGCCGCCCCGTGAGCGGCATCGACTGGACGCGGCTTGCGAGCTGGGAGGCGCGGGAGGCCCACACCCTCGGCCCCTGGGCGATGCACTCGGCCGCCACGGCCGGCCGCGAGCATCCCGAGCCCCCCCACCCCTTCCGCGGCCCCTTCCAGCGCGACCGCGACCGCATCGTCCACTCGGCCGCCTTCCGCCGCCTCGCGCACAAGACGCAGGTGTTCACCGGGGCCGACGGCGACTACCACCGCAGCCGTCTCACCCACACGCTCGAGGTCACGAGCATCGCCCGCACGCTCGCCCGGGCGCTGGCCCTCAACGAAGACCTCGTGGAGACGCTGGCCCTCGGCCACGACATCGGCCACCCCCCGCTCGGCCACGCCGGCGAAGACACGCTCGCGGAATTGCTCGAGCACGACGGCGGCTTCAACCACAACGCCCAGGCCCTGCGGATCATGCGGCTCCTCGAGACACGCGCCGCCCCGTTCCCCGGCCTCAACCTCTCCCGCGAGGTGCTCGACGCCCAGGCCACCCGCACCCGTGACGGCACGGCCCCGGCGCCGCTCCTCGAGACGCAGGCGGTCGATGCGGCCGACTCGATCGCCTACGACACCCACGACGCCGACGACGCCGTCGAGCTGGGGCTCGTCACGCTCGACGAGCTGCACGACCTGCCGCTCGTCGCCGAGGCCGCCGCCCGGGCCCGCGAACGGCTCGGCACGCCGGCCGGCCCCGGGCGGCGGCGGGCCGTGCTGCACGCGCTCGTCGACCTCCAGGTGGCCGACCTCGTGGCGGAGAGCCGGGCCGCGATCGAGCGGCTGGGCGTCGACTCGGTGGCCCGCGTGCGGGCGGTGTTCGACGGCGGCGTCGGCGGCCGCGGCGTGCGGGTGATCTCCCACAGCCCGGCCCTGGCCGCCGGCAAGAAGCAGCTCGAGATGTTCCTCTTCCAAAGGGTCTACCGGAGCGAACGCGTGATGACCGTCCGGGCCGCCGCCCAGGAAAAGCTCGCCCGGCTGTTCCGCTGGTACGTCGCCCATCCCGACGAACTCCCCGCCCGGTTCCGTGCCCGGGCCGCCGACTGCGGCCTGCCCCGCAGCGTCGCCGACTACGTCGCCGGCATGACCGACCGCTACCTGGAGTGGGATCACGACCGCCGCACGTGGTAGGATTCCCCCATGGCACTCGTCGTCCTCCGGGCAATCTTCGTGGCGGTGTCGGTGGGGATCGCGGTCCTCATGTTCGGTTCGCCCGTCGTCCGCGAGGCCGACGCCTGGGCGCCGTGGGCGGTGCTGGCGGCCATGGTGGCCCTGCCGCTGACGGTGATCGGCGTCGATTCGGCGCTCAAGCGCAAGGACCTCACGGTCATCACGGCCACCTACTTCGGGCTGCTCGTGGGGGCGTTCCTCACCTACGTGGCCCTCCTGGCCCTGGCGCCGATCATGCCGCTGAGCCCCAAGGACCCGGTGGCGGTCTGGCTGCCGCTGATCCTCGGCATGCTGCTGTGCTACATCTGCACGAGCCTGCTCCTCCAGACCCGCGACGACTTCCGCTTCCTCATCCCCTACGTCGAGTTCGCCCGCGACGTCAAGGGGCTGCGGCCCAACATTCTCGACGCCAGTGCGATCGTCGACGGCCGCGTGGCCGACCTCGCCGAGACCGGGCTCTTCCAGAGCCGGTTCGTGGTGCCGTCGTTCGTGCTGGACGACCTGCAGGAGGCGGCCGACTCGCCCGACAGGCAGCGGCGGCTGCGCGGGAGGCGCGGCCTCGACGTGCTGGCGAAGCTCCGCGAGAACAAGCTCGTCGACATCGAGGTGCTGGCGCCGGAAGGCAAGTCCGACTCCGACACCTCCGACGAGCAGCGCGTCGTGGCGCTCACGCGGCAGCTCGGCGGGCGGCTCCTCACCAACGACCCCAACGTGATGAAGATCGCCGGCGTGCGCGCGGTGCAGGCCGTGAATATCAACGACCTGGCGGTGGCGCTCAAGCCGACGTTCGTTCCGGGCGACCTCGTCGAGGTGCGTCTGGTGAAGCCCGGCGAGGGGGCCGGCCAGGGCGTGGGCTACCTGGAGGACGGCACGATGGTGGTGGTCGAGGGGGCCCGCGACCAGATCGGCCGCCTCGTCCACGCGAGCGTCACGAGCACGCTGCAGACGTCGGCCGGCCGGCTCGTCTTCGCCCGGCCCGAATTCTCCCGCAACTGACCAGCGCGGGAGGCGTCGGGCATACTCGCGGTTCCCCAGGAGTCTCCCATGATCGTCCGCATGCCCCGGCTGCTCGCCGCCTGCTCCATCTGCTGGATCGCTCCCATGCCGCCCGCCGCGGCCTCCGACAAGCCCGCCTACACCGACGCCGCTCGGGCCGACGCCGACTTCCCCCTCCAGGGCGAGTATGCCGGCGAGGCGACCGTCGGCGGGCAGCCGATCGCGATCGGCGTGCAGGTGGTCGCCCTGGGCGACGGGACGTTCGACGTGGTCGCGTATCCCGGCGGCCTGCCCGGAGCCGGCTGGGTTCCTCCGGACAAGGTCGTCGGCAAGGGCGTGCGGAGCGAGACCGGCGGAAAGACGACCGTCGTGCTCGACGGGATCGACTGGACCGGCCAGAAGCGGCGCGGCGAGATCCGCGACGGGGCTGTGGTGGTGCTCGGCGACGCCGGCGATGTCGTGGCGACGCTGCCGAGGGTCGAGCGGTCGAGCCCGACGCTCGGAGAGCTGCCGCCCGCCGGCGCCGTCGTGATCTTCGACGGGCCGGGGCCGGTCGACGAATCGAAAACCCTCGTCGATCCGCGGATCACCGCCGACGGCCTGCTCGAGGAGGGCGTGGCCACGAGGGACGAGTTCGGCGACGCCCGCTGGCACGTCGAGTTCCGCCTCCCCTATCAGCCGCACGACCGCGGCCAGGCGCGGGGCAACAGCGGCGCCTATCTGCAGGGCTGCTACGAGGTGCAGATGCTCGACAGCTTCGGGCTCGAGGGAAAGAACAACGAATGCGGCGGCATATACTCGGTCGCCGCGCCGCGGGTCAACATGTGCCTGCCGCCGCTCGCCTGGCAGACCTACGACATCGACTTCACGGCGCCGCGGTTCGAGGGGGGCGCGAAGGTGCGCAGCGCCCGCTTGACGGTGCGGCACAACGGGATCCTGGTCCACGACGACGTCGAAGTGCCCGCCGTGACCCGGGGCGGGCCGCGGAAGGAGGAGGGGCCGACGGGGCCCCTCTACCTGCAGAATCACGGCAATCCGGTCCGCTACCGCACCATCTGGGTCGTGCCGAAATCATGACGCCCCGTCCGGCGCCGCCGGCTGCGGCCCCCGCTTCCGACGCGGCCCGGCTCGTCGCCGCGCGGCGCGTGCTCGTGACCGGCCTCGCCGGCGCGTCGGTCGACGCCGCCCGGGCGGCCTGCGACCTCGCCGCAACGCTCGGAGCGGCCGTCGACTTCGGGGCCGCCGACGTGGACCGCCCCGCCGGCCCGACGATCGCCCGGGCCGGCGCCGTGACGGCCGACCCGGCGGAGATGCACGACCGGGCCGACCTCGTGATCCTCTGGGGCTGCGACCCCGCCGCGACGCACCCGGCGCTCGCGGCGCTCGTTCCCGCGCGAGCTGCGGTCGTGAGGATGCCGCCTGGCGGGGCGACCTCCATCGACGCCGCGCGGCTGCTCCACCACCTCGTGTGCGTCGGCCCCGAGCCCGAGGCCGACGCCCCGTGGATCCGGGCCTGCCGCGCCGCCCGCGAGGCGATCGAGAGGGCGTCGTGCGTGGCGGTCGTCACCGCCACAAACGCCGATCCGGTCGGGCTCGAGCCGTGGGCCGTCACCCACCTCGTGCGGGCGATCGCCCACCGCAAGCCGGCGTTCGAGATTTCCCTCGACGGCTCCGACCTCGCCGCCGCCGAGGCGGTCTGCACGTGGCGCCACGGTGCCTCCGGTGCGATCGCCCGGGCCGACCGCGACGGGGGGAGGTTCCTGCCGGGCGAGGCGTCGGCCCGCAGGCTGCTCGAGCGGCGCGAGGTCGACTGCGTCCTGGCCGTCGGCCGGCTCGCCACCGCAGTCGAAGATGCCATCGCACGCTGCGGCGACGATCTCGAGGTGCTCCGCGTCGCCGCCGAACCAGCGGCACTCCGGTCGTTGCTCGCGGCCCTCGACCGACGGCCGCCGGGAGCAGCCCCATGAGCGTCGCGCACAGGTTCGTCCTCCGCGGCGGCACGATCCACGATCCGGCGACCCGGCGCGACGGCGTCGTCGACGACGTCTGGGTCGAGGACGGGAAGATCGTGCCCCCCCCGGCCGACGCGACGGGCTTCCCCCCGATCGACGCCGCGGGCCTCGTGGTCATGCCCGGAGGCGTCGACCTCCACAGCCACGTCGCCGGGCCGAAGGTGAACGCCGGCCGCCGGATCGCCCCCCACCTGGCACGGTCGCGGCCGGCCGCGGTCCCCGCGATCCACGCCACGGGCGGGCTCTACGCGGCGCTCGGCTACACGACCGTGTTCGACGCGGCGATCGCCACGGCCGCGGCCCCGATCGCGCACGCCGAACTGGCCGAGCTGCCGATCCTCGACAAGGGGATCTACCTCCTGGCGGCCGACGACGCCGACACGCTCGACGCCCTCGCGGCGCGCGACGGGCCGCGGTGCGAGGCGCTGCTCGCCGCGAAGGTGAGGGCCGGCCGCGGCTGGGCCGTGAAGGTGGCCAACCCCGGCGGCCCGTCGTTCTGGAAGCGGGGCCGGCGCGGCGACCACCACGACCTCGACACGCCGCTTCCCGATCGGCAGGTGACGCCCCGGCAGATCCTCGAGCGGCTCGCACGGGCGGTGCGGGCGCTCGGCCTGCCCCACCCGCTGCACGTGCACACGGCCAACCTCGGCCTGCCCGGCAACTGGCGGACCATGCTCGAGACGATGCGCACGTTCGACGGCCTGCCCGCCCACCTGGCCCACGTGCAGTTCCACAGCTACTCCGGCGGCGACCTCGACGAGGGCTCGTTCGGCTCGGGCGTCGCGCCGCTCGTGGACCACTTCAACGCGCATGAAAACCTCACGCTCGACGTGGGGCAGATCCTGTTCGGCGACACCGTCGCGATGACGGGCGATTCGGCCGCCGCGGAGCACCTGGCGCATGCGACGGGCGTTCCCTGGATGGCGCACGACCTGCACCTCGAGGGGGGCTGCGGCGTGCTCCCGATCGCCTACCGGGAGAGGAGCCTGATCCACGCCTGGCAGTGGGCGATCGGGCTGGAGTGGTTTCTCACTGCGACCGATCCGTGGCGCGTGGCGCTCTCGACCGATCATCCCAACGGCGCGCACTTCACGGCCTATCCCGTGCTCATGCAGCTGCTCGCCGACGAGGCCTTCCGCCGCGAGGCCCTCGCCCGCATCCATCCCGCCGTGCGCGCGCGCAGCCCGCTCGCCGGCATCCGGCGGGAATACTCGCTCCAGGAACTGTGCATCGTGACGCGGGCCGCGCCCGCGCGGATCGCGGGCCTGGCCCACAAGGGGCACCTCGGCCCGGGGGCCGACGCCGACGTCACGCTCTACCGTCCGCACCGCGATCTCGCCCGGATGTTTTCGCTGCCCGCCAAGGTCTTCAAGGCCGGAATCCTCGTGGCGGAGGACGGCCAGGTGCGGACGCTCCCCGAGGGGGCGACGCTCACCGCCTGACCGCGCGTTCGAGCGCCTCGACGTGCCGGGCGAGCGCGGGCGCCGCGGCGAAGTCCTCCGCGGCACGGACCCGGGCCGCCGCGCCCAGGCGACCGGCCAGCCCGGGGTCCTCGAGGAGATTGAACGCCCGGCGCGGAAACTCGCTCTCCGGATCGGCCGGCACGATCCGCCCCGTCCGGCCGTCGGCGATCAGCTGCCGCGCGGCGTCACTCTCCACCGCCACGGCCGGCACGCCGCAGGCCGCGGCGTCGAGGAGCGCGCCGCCGTAGGCCACGTCGCCCGCCTGCCACACCAGCGCGCACTGCCGGAGGAGGTCGGGCAGGCAGTCGCAGTGCGGCACGACGCGCAGGCGCTCGGCGAGCCGCTGCACCCGCGCCCGGTGTGCGAGCCACGCGGCCCGCGGCCCGCGGCCCACGAGCACGTGCTCGACGCCGCGGTGCACGACGGCCAGCTGGTCGATCGCCCACAGCAGCCGTTCGAGCCGGGCCTCGGCCGCCAGCGGCGCGACGCAGAGCGTCCATCGCCCCGCCGGCTCGAGCCCGAGCCGGGCCGCCACCTCGGCCCGCGACAGCCCGGCCGGCTCGGCCGGCTCGATCCCCGGCGCGAGGATGTCGATCCGCCCCGACCGCACGCCCGCGGCCTCGCAGCGGCCCGCGACGCCCGCCGACACGGCGATCACGCGGTCGCACCGCGCGAGCGCCAGGCCGAGCCCCCGCGACCGCGGCCCCGCGGCGAGATGGGCCACGGCCCGCGCCCCGCCGAAGAGCGGCCTGGCCGCCCCGATGGCGGCCGCCGCCGACCGCCCCCACGCGAGCACCACCGCCGGCCGCCGCCGCCGGCACAGGTGCACGAGGCGAGCCGCGGCGGCGGCGTCGAGCCCGGGCCTCAGGCCGAGCCGGTGCACGGAGAATCCCCGGCGGGCGAGCCGCTCGGGCACCGCGCCCCCGGCGCTCATCACCGCCAGCGTCACGCCCCAGCCGGCGGCATGCAGCGCTTCCGCCGCGAGTTCGATCTGTCGCCCGGCGCCCACGGGATCGAGGCCGCGGGCCACCATCAGCACCGATCGGTCGGGGCGGCTCATGCGCGCGCGGCGGCCGGCGCGGGGCCGGCACGGGCGATGTCGTCGGCGTCGAGCGCGGCCAGATACGGCAGGTGCCGCCACTGCCCGTCGAAGTCGAGGCCGTAGCCCACGACGAACACGTCGGGGATCTCGAACCCCACGAAGTCGGGCTCCATCGCCACCTCGGCCCGCCCCTCCTTCCGCAGGAGCACGAGCGTGCGCACGCGGGCCGCACCCCGCCCGTGCAGCTCGCCCACGAGCGCCTCGAGCGTCCGGCCGGAATCGAAGATGTCGTCCACCAGGAGCACGTCGTGGCCGGTGACGTCGGGCAGGAGGTCGAGCCGGAGGTCGAGCCGCCCGGGCGCGGTGGCCGTGCCGCGGTAGCTGCTCGCCCAGGCCATGCCGAGCCGCACCGGCCCGGCGAGACGGCGGATGAGGTCGGCCACGACCACGATCGAGCCGGTCAGCACCCCGATCACCGTGAGCGGAGGCCGGCCGCCGTCGTGCCGCACCGCGGCGGCCAGCCGGTCGATCCCCTCGGCGAGTTGTGCGGACGAGAGCAGCGTGTGCATGATCGGGCAGTACAGTAGCACATCCCTCCGCTTCCGGAACGCGGCCGCCCCGGCCCCCACCGCCATGACGCACCCCTCGACTTCCCCGTGGTCGGCGACGCACGTCGCCGGACGACCCGGAGTGGTGTTCGCGCCGGCGGCGGCGGCCCCGGGGCGGGCGGTGCTCCTGCTGCACGACCTCGCGGGGCGCCCTCCGGCGGCCGACGACCCGCTTCGCGCCGCGCTCGAGGCGGCCGGCCTGCCGACGCTCGCGCCGCTCACCGGTCGCTCCTGGTGGCTCGACCGCGTGCTGCCCGCCTTCGATCCGGTCGTGTCGCCGGAGCGGTTCGTGCGCGAGCGGGTCGTCCCCGAGATCGCGGCCCGGTTCGGCGTGCGGCCACCGGGCATCGCCGTCGTGGGGATCGGGATGGGCGGGCAGGGTGCGCTCAGGCTGGCATACCGCCATCCCGACCTGTTTCCGATCGCGGCGGCCGTCGCGCCGGCGATCGACTTCCACCTCGGGATGCGGCAGGCGGCCGACCGCGACGACGGCGAGCTCTTCGACACGCTCTGGGAGGTCTTCGGCGACGTGGAGCGGGCCCGGCAGGAGACGGCGATCCTCCACGTGCACCCGCTCAACTGGCCGCGGCATCAATGGTTCGCGAGCCATCCGGCCGACCGGCGCTGGCACGACGGTGCCTGCCGCCTCCACGGCAAGCTCGCGGCGCTCGGCATCCCGCACGAGGCCGTGCTCGACGCGGCGCCGGGCGAGGACGAGGCGGCCTTCGAGCGCCGGATGGCCGCGGCCGCGATCGCGTTCGTGACCGCCGCGCTCGAGCGCGAATCCCGCCGCATCCCCTGACGACACCTCGGGCCCGTCAGGTTCCCGGGAGCGGGCGGCTCACGGGCTGGGCCGGGGCCGGGCCGAACCCCGGAAGCCGCGGCGCGGCACCGCCGCCGCCGATCCGGTCGAGGTCGAGGAACCGCGCGTCGTCGACGTCCACCCTGTTGAGCGCCCGCCAGTAGAGGATCTTGCCGGCCGACGCGCTCGACATCGGCGCGCCCACCTTCAGCTGGCGGAAGAGCTGGGCGTCACTGCGGCCGTCCCCCTCGAAGACGAGCAGGTCCTTGGCCTCGCTCCAACTCAGGCGGGCGCTGCGGGCGGTGAACGACTCCCCCTCCACGAGCACGTTGCCGCCGGCCAGGAGCTCGAGCGACGTGCGGCGCTCGCCGGGCGCGACGGGCGCCTGCGCCACCCCGAGCACGTCGCTCGCGATGGCGACGGCCCGCGGGGGCAGCCCCCCCGGTGCGTGCGGGTCGAGCGTGTCGCCCCAGGCGGCCACCGGCCCCCAGATCGCCTCCACCCGCTGGTGAAACTCCATCTGCCGGCGGTTGACGTTGCCGCGCATCCCCTTCTGGAAATCGACGCCGAGAAAGGTGAGCTCGTCGGGCCGCGGGGGCGCCGCGGGAGGATCCGGCCGGCCCGGCGTCGCGGCCGCGGGCATGGCGAGGGCCGGCCCCTGCCCGAACCGGGTGCTCGTGAGCCGGCCCGGCCCGGTGCCTGCGAGGTCGCCCGAGCCGCGGTCGAGCACGAGGTCGCGCACCACGAGCCGATCGTGCGATTGCCCGCCGGCGGCCGCCGACCGGCTCTCGATGCTGACGCCGCCGCCGCACGCGATCCGTGCCACGTCCGCCCGGGGGGCGCCGCGCTGCATGCCTGCGGCGCTGAAATCCATCGGCTGGGTGAAGATCACGTCCAGCGAGCCGGCCCGCAGCGCCGTCGACCCGCTCGTCGTCGTCACGCGGTCGACGAACCGGGCCGTGAGACCGTCGAAGTCCATCCGCCCCTGCCAGGCCACGACGAGCCTGCCGGCCTCGTCGCCGGCGGCCGGCCGGGTCGGCGGCGCCGCGGCGCCCATCATCCCCAGCGATTCGAATCCGTTCGCGCCGCCCGCCGTCGGCAGGCCGAGCGTTCCCGCGCCGTCCACCAGCATCCGGTTGCGCCCCCGGTCGAACTCGACGAGCGGCCCCTCGAGGTCGAGCCCGCGGCCGCGGACCCGCGCCGGTCGTCCCGAGACGACGGCCCGGGCGTCGAACCGCGTGGGCCGCGAGACCTGCATCTGGTCGCCCGTGATCTCGAGCGCAGGCTCCGCTTCGGCCGGCGGCGCCGGCATGCCGCGCGGTTCCTCGACCAGATGCACCTGGTTCTCGAGCGAGATCTCCTCGATCTGGTTGTTGCCCGGGGCCATGGAGACGAGCCCGCGCACCAGCCCTCCGGTGGCGACGAGCCTGCCCCGGGCCGGCGGCGGCTCCGCGGCCTGCGGTCGATTCGGCCCGGCGGGCGCAGCCGGCGCGGCGGCAGGGGTGGCCGGTGCCTGCGCGGCCCTGGCGGCGCCGGCCGCCGCCTGCCTGAACCACAGCTCCATCCGCTCCGTCCGCGCCGCCAGCGGCTCCGAGTCGATCTCCACGAGGCCGCGGGCGAGCATCCGCGTCGGCCTCGCGCTGCCGAGGCTCGGGCCGGCGGCGGGACCGCGCTCGGGCTCCTGCTCCGCGGCGGCGCGGTCGACGTCGAGCCACACGTGCATCTCAGCCGCCGAGAGCCGCCCCTGCGATTCGACCGTCACGTCGGCCTCGCCCGCGATCGAGGCCACGTGCTCGGCGCCGTCGGGCCGCATCCGCAGCCACTTCTGCCAGCGGGCGTGCACCGGCGGCGAGCCGGGGGAACGCGACGTGAGCCGGCCGGGGCCCACGGCCATGAGCGACCCCGGGTCGCCGGGGGGCCCGGGGCAGTAGTCGATCGACCGGGCCTCCATCTCGGTGCCCTGCAGCACGAGCCACACCGGGTCGTCGCCGTCGAGGAGAATGCGGCGCGTGGCGACCTCGTAGCCGAGCCGCGCGCCCTTCGCCTCGAGCTGGGCGCCGGTCGAGCGGGCCACCACCGGCGTGCCGCGGGCCTGGATCTCAACCGGCCGGAGGCTTCCCGCCCCGGGCCCGCGTTCCTCCCCCGCCGCGGCGCGGCCGAGTATGATCGCGAGCAGGTCGCAGGAGAGCTGGTCGGTGGCGTTCCCGGCGGCGGTGCGCACCACCTCCACGGCGTCCTCGAACGTGATCACGTCGGCCGACACGTTCATGCACAGCGGCCCCCGGCAGGTCACGAACACCGGCGGCTGCTCCGCCGGTGTCGCGGCGGAGGGAGCCGGAGGCGCGTCGGGCCCCGAGAGGAGCCCGGCGGAAAAGCCCTCGAGCCGCATCCGCACGTCGCGGTCGAGCCGGATCGAGTCGATGCCGCCGATGTTCGAGCCCCGCTCCCCGGGGCCCCCCTTCGGCACGAGCGCCGCGACGAGCCCCCGACCACTGCCGGTGGAGCGACCGTGGCGAAACTGCACCATCTCGGCGGTGCGGATCTCGAGTTCGGCCAGTTCCACGTCGCGGGTCACGATCTCGATCTCGTCGTCGGCCTCCGGGCCGGTGGGGGTGCCGCGGATCGTCACCTGCCCGCGCAGGCTGCCGCCGACGAGCCTGGCCAGCCGGCCCTGGCGGAGGTCGAGCGGCTCGTCGAACTCGAGCACCGCCCCTTGCGGCGCGCGGAGCACGATCGTGCGGCCGGTCGCCTCGCCGTCGACCGTGCGGTTGCGGTCGGGGAGCATCACGAGCGTGCAGGGCACGAGGTTCACGCGGCCGTCGGGCAGCGAGTGATACTGCTTGAAGAGGAGCCGCATCTGCCGGCTCTCGAGCACGATCGGGTCGTCGCGCTCCCACGATCCCTCGGGAAACACCTGGCCGAGCGCCGCCAGCCGCCTGTCGGCCCGGGCCCGGATCGCGGCCGCCTGCTCGGGGGAGAGTTCCGGGACCACGGCCGGATCCTTCACCCGCGGCTCGACCCATGGCACCACGGCCAGCCGGTAGAAGCCGGCCGCGGCGAGCGCCACGAGAAACACCCGCACCGTGCGTCCCAGCCGATGTTCCATGCGCCGCCGCCCGGTTGCGCCCTCGTCACGCGGGCGCCGGCTGGTAGCGGCGGACGATCGCCTCCCAGCTGCCGCGGGCCTTGAGCATCCGTTCGATCACCTCCCGCACCGCCCCCTGCCCGCCCGGCAGCCGCGTCACGATCGTGGCGGCCGCGACCACCTCGGGGCAGGCGTCGGCGACCGCCACCCCCACGCCGCAGCGCGTCATCACGCCGAGATCGGGCAGATCGTCGCCGACGAACGCCGCCTGCTCCCAGGGCACGCCGCACTCGGCGAGGATCGCCGCCGTCGCCGCGAGCTTGTCCTCCACCCCCTGCCGCACGACGTCGATGCCGAGCTCCTCGGCCCGCAGCTGCACGACACGGCTGGCCCGCCCGGTGACGATCCCGGTGCGCCCGCCGGCCCGCTGCCAGAGGCGGATGCCGAGGCCGTCGCGGATGTGGAACGTCTTCTGCTCGATCCCCTCGTTCGACCACGTCACGCCCCCCGTGGTGAGCACGCCGTCGACGTCGAGCAGGAGCAGCTGCACCTGCGCGAGGCGCTCGTGAAGGGCGTCATGGAGGTTGGTGGATGTGTTCATCGGACCACGGGTCTCGGCCCGGGCTCAGGCGGCCGCCGGCTTCGCGTCGAGCGTCGAGGCGGCGGGCAGTTCCAGCATCTCGGAGGGCACGAGCCCGACGAGATCGACGATGTCGAGCAGGCCGATCAGCCTGCCGGCATCGTCGACCACGGGCAGTTCGCTGAGCCGGCGCGCCTCGAGCAGGGCGAGCGCGTCGCGGAGCCGCGAGCCCGACGCCGCCGTCGTGGGGCGGGCCGTCATCACCCGGCCGATCGGCTGGTCGAGCGCGGCGTCGTTCCGCCGCTCGAAGAGCCTCGCGAGATCGCTGTCGGTGAAGATGCCGGCGAGCCGGCCGCGTTCGTCCACGATCATCACGGCGCCGGTGCGCCGGGCCGGCAGCGGCCTCACGAACACGTCCCGCACGGTGTCGGCCGGCCGGGCCGTGCGGCATTGGGCCAGCGGCCGCATCGCGTCCTCCACCAGCATCAGCTGCCGGCCGAGGCTGCCGCCCGGATGCCGGGCCGCGAAGTCCTCGTGGGTGAATCGCCGCAGGCTGCTCGTCACGAGCGCGAGTGCATCGCCGAGCGCCAGCATGAGCGCGGTGCTCGTGCTCGGCGCGAGCCCCAGGGCGCAGGCCTCACGGATGCTTCCGGTGAGCACCACCACCTCGGCCGCCCGGCCGAGCGCGCTGTGCGGAGAACCCGTGAGCGCGACGATCCTGATGCCGCGGGCCGCCACGTGCGGCAGGATCCGGGCGATCTCCTCGGTCTCGCCCGACTGCGAGAGGGCGAGCACGACGTCGTCGGCCCGGAGAGCCCCCAGGTCGCCGTGCATCGCCTCCGCGGGATGCAGAAAATGGCTCGGCGTTCCCGTGGAAGCGAGCGTGGCGGAAATCTTCCGGGCCACGAGCCCCGCCTTGCCGATCCCCGTCACCACGACGCTGCCGGTGCACCCGACCACGAGCCGCACGGCCCGGGCGAATGCGTCGCCGAGGTGCTCGGCCGCACGCACAATCGCCTCGCCCTCGGCGCGCAGGATCTCTCGGCCGTGCGCGACGATGTCGGCGTCCGTCAGGTCGGCGGGGGGGAGGGGCGCGTCCATGGGGGGCGGGACTATAGGTCGACTGGGCAACCCGCCGCAATGCTGCTTTCCGCCACTGCAATTCTGTGAATCACGCTTCGGGCTCCCCGATCCCCCTCGCCGGACGTTCAGCTGGTTGAGCACGCGCCGGCTCGTGACTGCCCGGACCCTCTCGCTTGACGTTCGCCTCGGCCCTCCCGGCCTCGGCTCTCTGCGTGTCCGCTTCGCTTTCGCCATCCATGGCTGCGCTCGCTCCCACAGCCCGCTCGATGGTCTCGGCAGCCCCGATCCTCCTCAACTGAAGAATGGGAGGCTCGGGGTTGCCCCTACCGTTGAGCCGGCTTTAGCGACCAGCGAAGCCATGGATGGCGCAGCGCCAGTCGCTAGGAGTGAACGCAGCCCGGAGGGCGCAGTGAACGTCCGGCGAGGCGGTACGGGGCAGCCCCGAGCCGGGTTGGGCGCGTTGATCGGCAGCCGAGTGGCGTCAGGCCTTCGCGTACCGCGCGGCCATGTCGGCCAGCGTGATGCACTTCACCTTGCCGGCGTTGCCGGCCTGGCCGAACTGCACCATGCGCTCGGCGCACACCTTCTTCATCGCCTCGCGGGCGGGCTTCAGGTAGTCGCGCGGATCGAACTTCTCCGGCGTCTCGGCGAGCACCTTCCGGATCGCGCCCGTGATCGCCATGCGGCAGTCGGTGTCGACGTTGATCTTGCGCACGCCGTGCTTGATGCCCCGCTGGATCTCCTCGACGGGCACGCCCCAGGTCTGCGGCATCTTGCCGCCGAACTTGTTGATGACGTCCTGGAGGTCCTGGGGCACGCTCGACGAGCCGTGCATCACGAGGTGGCAGTTGGGCAGCTTGCGGTGGATCTCCTCGATCCGCTTCATGGCGAGCACCTCGCCGTCGGGCTTGCGGGTGAACTTGTAGGCCCCGTGGCTCGTACCGATCGCGACGGCCAGCGCGTCGACGCCCGTGGCGGCCACGAAGCGGGCCGCCTCGTCGGGATCGGTGAGCAGCTGGTCGTGCGAGAGCTTGCCGCTCGCGCCGTGGCCGTCCTCGGCCTCCCCCTCGCCGCTCTCGAGCGACCCCAGGCAGCCGAGCTCGCCCTCCACCGACACGCCCTGCCGGTGGGCCAGGCCCACGACCTCCTTGGTGACCTTCACGTTGTAGTCAAAGTCGGCCGGCGTCTTGCCGTCGTCCTTGAGCGAGCCGTCCATCATCACGCTCGTGAAGCCGTTGTCGATCGCGCTCTGGCAGGTGGCCGGCGAGTTGCCGTGATCCTGGTGCATCGCGATCGGGATCTGCGGGTAGAGCTCGGCCGCGGCGAGCATCAGGTGCCTGAGATAGTTGTCCTGGCTGAAGCTGCGGGCGCCGCGCGAGGCCTGCACGATCACGGGGCTGTCGGTCTCCTTGGCCGCCTCCATGATCGCCTGGATCTGCTCCATGTCGTTGACGTTGAAGGCGGCGAGGCCGTAGCCGTGTTCGGCGGCGTGGTCGAGCAGGATGCGCATCGGGACGAGCGGCATGGCGGAAAGTCCTCGGAAGAAGGCGGGATATCGGGCAGGCCGCCTGAAAGCATAGGAACTGCGGGTTTTCCCCACAAACACGTCGTGTCGTGCCCGCGTGATACGATGCCCGCGTCGCCCCACAGGCATCCGGATGCCCCCTCGATGGACCTGCGCCCCGCCACCGATCCGCTCAGGAGTTTTCTCTACGTGGTGGGGGGCTGGGCGTGCGTGGGCCTGGCCGTGCTCGGCTCGATCCTGCCGCTCCTGCCGACGACGCCGTTCCTGCTGCTCGCGAGCTGGTGCTTCTATCGCGGCTCGCCGCGAATCCATGCCTGGCTGCACCGTTCCAAATGGTTCGGCCCCACGCTCGACGACTGGCAGCACTACCACGGCATCCGCAGGAGCGTGAAGTATCGCACCGTCATGCTCGTGGCCGCGGTGGTCGCCACGAGCATGGTGCTCAACAGCCTGCCATGGTGGCTGAAGTACGTAGCGCTCGGCCTCGTGGCCTGCGGGCTGTACGTGATCTGGACGGTGCCCACGCTGCCCGACGACGCCCCCCGCGCCCCGCGGACGATCGCGGAATGAAACGGCCCGCCGCGGTGACCTGCCCCCCTTAAACGAGGCCACATTCGGAGCGAGAATCCGGGTGCGGTCGCAACCAAGGGAGGGCGATAGATGCCACGAGGAAAGAATTTCACCGCGGAGCAGATCATCGGGAAGCTGCGCGAGGCCGAGGTCGAGTTGGCTCGGGGGAAGACGGTACCCGAGGTAGTGCGGAAGCTTGGTGTGACGGAGCAGACCTACTACCGCTGGAAGCGAGAATACGGCGGCCTACGAACGGACCAGGCCAAGCGACTGAAGGATCTTGAGAAGGAGAACGCCAGACTGAAGCGGCTCTTGGCGGACGCCGAGTTAGACAAGGCGATTCTGCGGGAGGCAGCCTCGGGAAACTTCTGAGCCCGGCGAAGCGTCGCCAGACGGTCGAGCACGTGCGTGACACGCTCGGCCGCGATGTGGTGACCGAACGCCGGGCATGCCGGGTGCTGGGACAGGCCAGGAACACGCAACGTCGGAAGGCGTGCGTTGCCGACGACGAGCCGCAGCTCGTGAAGCGGATCGTCTGGATGGCCAGCGAATACGGACGTTACGGATACCGCAGGATTACAGCCCTTTTACGGGCCGAAGGCTGGTGGGTGAACCACAAGCGGGTGGAACGCATCTGGCGACAAGAGGGCCTGAAAGTGCCTGCGAAACAGCCGAAGCGTCGAAGGCTCTGGCTTGGCGATGGATCTTGCATCCGGCTCCGACCGACGCATCGGAATCACGTCTGGAGCTACGACTTCGTGATGGACCGGACGACAGACGGCCGGGCGTTCCGGATGCTGACCATCGTGGACGAGTTCACGCGGGAATGCCTCGCAATCGACGTGTCGAGGAAGTTGACGAGTGAGGACGTCTTGGAACGGCTGAGCGACCTGTTCGTGAGCCGGGGTGGGCCGGCAGGCTGAGGCGTGACCAGGGACAGGCTGAGGACTGTCCTACTGGAGATCGGCTGCCGGCCCCCTTCGTTTCAGCATGCGCGGCAACGCCGGCAGGAGATAAAGCGGGATGTTGATCGTGTCACCATCTGACTTCAGGTTGAGCAGGCTCGCCCGC